>MDSZ01080361.1_pt1 | contig 12073 bp, 21 predicted proteins | sample 811201 | NCBI WGS metagenome assembly MDSZ01 (sample SAMN05326647, study PRJNA326480) | marine metagenome | isolation source: seawater | place: Indian Ocean: North | collected 2010
CAAGATAGAGGAACAAAAGGAACAGAGTGGAGATATAAAACTTTGTTAGTACAACTATCTAATGAAGGTGAATATGAAGGTGGTGATTTATCTATTTGGGATGATAATAACAAGGAAACCAAAATAAGTAAACAAAAGGGTAACGCCGTAATATTTGATTCAAAACTATATCATCAAGTTCATCCAATAATATCAGGTACACGATATGTATTAGTGATGTGGCTACCACATGAGTCATTCAACATTAAAAAGACAGTGTTATGAGTTGGGTTGATTATTTTAGAAATATAGCTGAAAAAGTAAAAGAAAAATCCAAAGATGAGCGTACACAGATTGGTGCGGTTATAGTTGGTAAAGATAAAGAAATTGTTTCAACTGGTTATAATTCTTTTCCTAGAGGAATTAACGATTACATATCAGAGAGACAAGAACGACCAGAAAAGTATTACTGGTTTGAACACGCTGAACGAAATGCAATTTATAATGCTGCTCGTATTGGCGTTTCCACTAAGGGATGTACTATGTACTTAACTTGTGGAGTACCTTGTGCGGATTGTGCAAGAGGTATTATAAACGCGGGGATTGAAAGGATATTTGTAACTAGGAATACAAGTGGAGCAAAATCTCAGAAGTGGGTAGATTCAGCCGAACGAAGTTTAGAAATGTTTGAAGAAGCTGGAGTTAGTGTTCAATGGTACGATGAAGTTAGTATAATATAAAATGCAAACAATAGAAGAATATTTGGAAGATAAAGAGACACAAAAAGTAGTTGATGAAATAATCGAGTTAAAACTTAGACATCCCCTATCAGAAGAGGATAAACTAAGGTTACAAAAATTACAACAAAAACTAGGTAGGTAATGACTGAAGAAAAGATGATAGAAGAAATCCTTTACGAATCACATTCAGTAGGAATGAGAAGTGAAGTGATGGAAAGAGCGTATGATATTATGGGTTCTAAGGATTTCAAATCAGATTACAGAAACCGAAGAATTGATGCATATCAACAAGCATACGATGAATTAGTTGGAAGTAAATTAGATTAACCGATATTTATATACATGGCAGTATATTCACCAATCGGTAGACCAGGACAATATTCATTTGAGCAAGTAACACAACCTGATGGTACGGTGTATGTATGGAACGCTATAACTTATCGTTGGGAAATGAGTGGAGGAACTCAATACAACATAAGGGCAACAAAAACTCCACAACAAGTAGCAAATGATTTAAGAAAACAAGGAGCTTCTACACAAGAAATAAGACAAAAGGTTGCTGAACAAACAAATAGATTAACTGCACCAGCTCAGAATTATCAATATAATAGAAGTGTTAAAACAGCCTTAGGTAACACTATATTAGATGCCCAATCACAGATAACCGCCGAAACACAAATATTACAACAATATAAGACAGGTGCATTATCAAAAGAAGCAAAAGATTCATTAGAGAAAAGTGGTGAACTTCAAAGAATGGTTGATTATAATCAAACATTTGCTGATACTAAGGTTGATATAGTAGTACCACCAACTGCTGCACCAACACCCCCACAAAAAAGTATTAAACCACCGAAACCAACACCACCTCCACCACCAAGTGTTCCGGTCCCAACACCTACACCACCACCTCCACCTGCCCCGCCAGTAGTACCTGACCCGCCAGATGATGATGATGACGCAGATTTGGGTATAACTGAATCAGGTAGATTTAAAAAGATTGATACCGACCTTCCTGCAGTTACAATTGTTAACACATATCCTGTCACAGAGGATAGAAACAAAACAGTAAGAGAATTCACATCAGAAGTAAGAAGAGCGTATAAACCTACTACTAATGGAGTAGAACATTCTGCGGGTAAACATACCAATCCATTAAATCAAAAGAGTGGATTGTACAATGGGATGAAAAGAGTAGAACCAGGTACACCTTTACCACAACCATTTGGAAATATAGAACCAATTGAAGGTGAAGTCATTTATAGAAATCTTGGGGATAAACTAACACAATTTAGATTTTGTATTCTTTTTACAGATAGTAGGAACAAGTATATAAGTAAAGGATTAAAAGATGATTTAGATTATGCCAAAAGAAACAGTAATCCATACTTTACATCTCATCTAATACCGACAGTAGAATTGAATAAGTTTAAAATGGAAGCATATATAAAATCGTTTAAAAAAGAAGAAGATAAATGGGGAGTACAAATATATGATTCATTGAGTAGTGGTACTCAACTTGTTGGAGAACGAGAGGTTGTAAGGTATATAGATTCATTATTGTATGATTCTCCAACAGACCTTACTAATCAATTTATAAAACCATTTAAAAGAGGTACTATAATATCATCTCATTGGTTTTCCCAAAATAGAGAAGGAATAGCAGCAACATCAGATATACCCACACCTGATATTATAACCGCCAATCAGGCAGATATGGATACAGCTAGTGATTCAGCAACATCATACGGTAGTTAAAGAAAAATATTAAATAAAAGGTTATGAAATTAAATTATTATTATATAGGATTAGCCATCCTACTTTATATAATTGGCCAAACCGCAGTGTGGTTTCAACACAACTGGCAATTCAAAGACCCAACTAAATCACCATCATGGTGGGGTTGGTATCTAATGGCAATTCCACTAACATGGGTATTCTTACAGGCAACTAAAGTTGGAGTACAAGGATTCGATGGTAATTTGTGGCCAAATAGATTTATTGGATTTGTGGTAGGAATGGTATCCTACATCATTTTAACGAGTTATTATTTTAATGAACACCTAACCCCAAAAATAGTAATACAATTAGTATTATGCTTTTTAATACTAGCTGTTCAAATTTTGTGGAAAACATAATATTTATAGATATGAGGAACATCTACCAAAAAGTATCTTGGAGAAAATATCTAATCCCAAATCAAAGGGAATGGATTACTGAATACATGGAACATCATGGAGAGGATTTCTATACCAGAGCGGTAGATATGATTAATGAGGCATGGAAGTATAATAGAAGTTCTTTTATATTAGCAAAACTTATAAGAACAAATATATGTGTTTACATTGACCAAAGTGAATATGAACTAGCTATGAAATATTGCATGAATTGGTTTGAACGAAATGAACATTATGAGTATTGTGCAATAGTAAGAGATTACTTATTAGAAAGAAAAGGAAGATTTAAAAAGAGAAGTTTTAAAGAAGAATTAGCGAGTTTAATATCATAAAAAAACATTTACAAGATACTTATATAAAGAACTCATACAAAGAAAAGCATAGATGAAAGGTACTTTATTTTCAAGTGATTTTATTATTGATGAATCTAATAAGTTAAGATTATTAGAGCTCAATACAGATACTGCAATGTTAAACGATATACTAGATACTCGTTTAGATTTTACAGCATTCATATCTTTACTACAAAGTAATAACATCACAAAACTAACAGTTGTTTATAAAGTATTTCATAGAAACTTTATTGAAAAACTAACTTCAGTAATCGGTAACGATGCAACATTTATAACTGAGATAGTTAAAATAGAAGAAGATAGAAACACAATATATCCAACAAATGTAACTGATGAAGCTGATAGGTTTATCCTAAGATTGGCATATGATGAAAACGCTATATTTGATAGTACATATTGTAAACAAAGAATAGAAGTTCTAAAGATATTTAAAGATAACGACAACGAATCATCTGTACCAGAGTTTAGATATAGTGGTAGTGCATGGGAAGGAAATACATTCTCTTCATCTATAAACGCAAGTGATACTTATCCAGATATAGTAGAAAAGGATTCATCTGAAAGACACTCACCAATAACATTCCACAAGTTTGTAGGAACTGCAGAATCATCATCAACAGATATTAACGATGATTACTTTTATAACTATTTAGATAGAAGTGATAGATATATAGAAAAGTACCACACCAATCCAACTCAAGTTGCAAATGGAAAGGTACAGGCAATTAGACAATTTGGTATCCTTTATGGAAGCGAAATAGAATATGTAAGTTTAGGTAGTTATAAGATTGACGCAATGTACGATATGCCAAACATATCTTCATTGAGCTCAAATAATGCTGTGATTGATATACCAATAAAACATTATTTTGAATACACTACTAATTTTGTAAAACACAATCCATTAGTACAAGATGCAATGTTATCATCTGAAAAACTTCAAAAGGTAGATGATAGTTTCGTTGGAGTAGGAGATTTATTAGCAGGTGATACTATTAAATCATTTTTCTTAAGTGGTTCACCAGATACAGATGATTACGATGTGTTTTCTTCTTGGTCACAAGATGGTAGAAATTTACCAGATAACTCAATAGTAACATCATCTGTTGTTGAAACACTAACTTCATCATCACTTTGGTATGGTACTGGTATTGAACTAACACTAGGAACTGGTGAAGAAATATATGTATCTACAAATAAAAATTTATTAACATATTCTTCACAATCAGATGAAATCCAATTTAAATCAGCATATTGGATAACCGCTTCTGATGATTATCTAATAGATAAAGATGGAGATTTACTATCTATATCACAATCTAATATATTCATAGCAGGTGATTTAGATACACACAAATTTTATAGAATAGATGTGGAAGATACAGATACATTCTTCGTATCATCATCTTCACCATTTATTGTACACAACGCACCATGTTTTGTTGCAGGAACTAAAGTTCATATTGAAGAAAAAGGAATAACGAACATAGAAGATGTAGAGGTTGGAGATAAAGTAATATCATATAATCATGAAAACGATGTTGTTGAATATAAAGAGGTTAAAAAAGTTAGAATCAAAAGTGATGAAAATGTAGTAACCTATGTATTCGAAAATGGAACAGAATTAACAGGTACTCCAGACCATCCACTATTTGTATTAGGTAAAGGATATTCATCTTATTACCCACAACAAACAAAAGAGGATAGTGGATTAGATGTTGAACAGATATTAATTGGTGATGAGGTTTTACATATAGACGGGTATGGAGTAGCTATTACAGATATAATTGAAGAAGAACAAAAAGAAGTTGTATATAACTTAGATGAAGTTGATGGTAACAATAACTTCTTCGTAGAAGATTTCTTAGCACACAATAGATTCCCACCAGGTGGTGTACCTGGAGGAGGAGACCCAACTTGTTTTGCAGCAGGAACTGAAATATCTCTTGCAAATGGAGATACAAAAAATATTGAAGATATTGTTATAGGTGATGAAGTATTAGGATGGGATGGAGAAAAAATAGAAAGTTCAACAGTTATAGCAGTAGACCACTCTCATACAGTTGAATCTCATGCTGATGCATGTAAACTATTAGGTGATGAACCATCACTATATACAATAGATGATACTGGTATTGAGTTTACACCAGAACACCCATTCTTAACAAAAGATGGATGGAAATCATTAGTACCAGATGAGAATCAAGAACCTTACTTATCAAACAAACAACCAAAAATACTTCAAGTAGGAGATAGTATATGTGTAAACTCTGAATGGAAAGAGATAGAAGATATTAGAATAGTTCGTTCTGATGCAAAAGAAAAAGTTTATAATATAACAGTAGATAGATTACATTCATATATTGCTAATGGAATTATCGTACACAACAAATAAGAATCATGAGTAAACCAACGATATACAAAAAAACTAATAGAACAATAGGTAGAACTACACACGCTCTAAGTAGTGATGAACAAACTCAGGTTACTAATTTAATTTCTACTTTTATTACCTATTTCAAAGCAAAACACCTATAATTTTATATTTATAGTAGAACAAGTATAATTGTTATTACTATGCGAAAAAATGATTTTTATGAAATGCAAATTCATAAAAGTGAGTTTACTCCATTAAGTTTCGATAACTCATTTAGAATAGAAGTGATTGATACATTAGATAATGAATCAGAATCTCACTTCAATAACATCATATCATCCATTGATGAAAGATTATCAGATTGGGATGATAGACCTACAATAGAAGATATCAAACAACGATTAGAAGGAGTATCTAAATCCACTTTATTTTTCCACGAGAACTTTACTGATGCAATAGGATGGGGTTGGTTTTCCAATGTTTTTACATATGATTGGATAAACGAAGTACACCCACTACCAACAGAGAACTCAATTTATTGGGGAGGTACATACATACGCAAAGATTTAAACATTCCACGAAACACAGGTATACAACTATACAACTATGGATTCAGAATGTTTTTAAATGAAAATGATTATATGTACGGTTATATGGATAGCTGGAATAAAGCTCCTATAAAGATTTGCCACAAAATAGGTGGTAGAAAATTTAATTTTATAAAAAACTATAAACGATAAGGAAATCAACATGGCTCTAAACATAAACAAAGTACCACCAAAAGGAAAAATAAAGTTTTCAATAAACCTGTCAGAAGAACAAAAGATGGCAAAAACAAATATTTTATATCACCCATATAATTTTATAGTAGGAAAAGCTGGTAGTGGTAAAACCCTACTAGCAGTTCAGATAGGTTTAGATATGTTTTTTCAAAGAAAGATTAATCAAATTATTATAACAAGACCAACAGTATCAAATGAAGATAATGGTTATCTACCTGGTTCACTTGATGAAAAGATGGAGCCGTGGTTAGTACCAATTCGTTCTAATATGAGAAAGGTTTATAACAAACCAATGATTTTACAAAAGATGGAATCAGATGAAAATATTGAATTGGTATCACTATCTCATTTTAGAGGTAGAACATTTGATAATGCATGTGTGATTGTAGATGAGTTTCAAAACCTAACTAAACAACAACTAGGTATGGTACTAAGTAGATTAGGAAAAGGTTCTACAATGATTCTTACTGGAGACCCACAACAGATTGATTTAAAGTTTCCAAATGATTCAGCAATACATGAAGTTCCTAAAGTTAAAGATTCAAAGTATGTATATTCAGTTAACCTAATGGATAATCATAGACATGAATCATTAGACGAGATACTAAGGTTGTTACAAGAATATGCATGAAAGTATTAATAATAGGTATAGGTAGAACAGGTACATCATCATTGTTAGATGGTATTGCAGAACAATTTGATGTAAGGATATCAGAACCCTTTTATCATAGATGGAGAGAAGTGGGCCACCACAAAAACTTTGAATGGCCTATGAAAGAACTACAAGGAGAAAAGAAGGTAGTTCTTAAATGTTTAATAAACCAAACGCCATTTACTCTAAAGATAGAAAACGAATCTCCAGAGATGATTCAGTTCTATGTTGATTGGTCTAAAGAGTTTGATAAAGTAATTCTTTTAGGTAGAAAAAACATAAAAGAACATTGGGAAAGTTGGTTAAATCTTATGTATAGGTTTTATCAAACAAATAAAGAATACTGGCCTGGAGATAGAAGTAAAGAAGCAAAATGGATTGCAAATACACATGAAAAATGGTATTGGGAAGCAATACCACAAGATTTTATAGATACACAAACATCTATAAAACACAAGTTTGAAGAACAACATGAATCATTAAAAAAAGTATCTGAATCACTAAATATTCCAATAACATATTACGAAGATTTATATGGTGAAGATAGAATGGAATCATTTGAAGTTATAAACAAATGGGAACTCGATTTAGACCCATTTCAACTAAATGAATATCTACACCCAAGCAACAGATATAGACAATTTGGGGATAGAAATCCTATATAAATAATTGAAAAATAAGTGTTAAAAAGTTTGGAGCTTTAATTTATTTTTCGTATATTAGCTATGTAAGATTGAGAGATATGAAAAAATTAAAAAACTTAAAAAACTATAAACACTACGAGAAGTTAGTAAACAAATCAAAAGGAACTGGCCCGATGCCACAATTGAGATGGATATCTTCTCTTTTAAAAGAATTAAATATCGAACATAGATACCACGATTGGAGTGAATATAAGTACACTTCATCTGCTGGTCTTAGATACACTACTGGTGGTGGTTCTAAAGAATATACTGGTGGTAAGTTATGGATTGATGAAATCAACTTTGTAGCTTGTTCTACTGATACTTACTACTCTTGGAACACTTGGAGTTATGTTAACGATATATTAAACCATATAAACGAAAAATTAAACATAAAATAATGATAACAAAGTTAAAATCTAAACTACTTACCTATCTATTCAAAGATTGGATAAAAAATGAATATGATTTAGAAACCTTAGAACTTACAAAAGGTATGATTCATAATAGAGAAGTTATGTTAAAAACTATAATTGATAAAGTTAACCACAAACCAATTATAGGGTTCAGAGCACATTTGCAAAAAAACCAGTAAAAAATTTGGAAGTCTCGGCTTTATTTCGTATATTAGCTATGTAAGATTGAGAGATATGATAAAAAGTAAAGAAACAAAAAGTAAAGGAATTGAAATTGATTTGACTGGCCCTGATGGGAACGCATTTGTTCTTATGGGTTATGCTAAAAGATTCGGTAAACAAGTTGGTATGAGTAATTCTTATATCAATGAAATGTTAGAAAAAATGATGAGTTCAGATTATGAGAACTTAATCAAAGTATTCGATGATGAATTTGGTTCAGTTGTAACTTTATATAGATAAAAATTAAAACTTAAAATATGTTAAAAGAAATGAATTTAGGATTAGTAAGAATGAATGAGGATAATACTCAACTACTTGGAGCTCAGTATATGTTATCTAAGTGGGAGAGAAAATTAGGAGATACACTTACTATCGATGGAGTAAAATGGAGAGTTGGAATGATTGGTGATACTAAGAGTGATGTGATTAGAGAACTAAACCTATTAATCCAAAAACAAAACAAAATAGTAAGAAAACAAAAATACTATCAAACTAAAAAAGAAAACCAAGTAATGAATAATTTGTTACAAGAAGTGTGGTTGGATTTACAAAAAGATTTACAAATAGATGCCTAAAAAAATATTATATATAGATATGGATGGTGTGTTAGTTGATTTAGAAACACACTATAAACAATTCTTTGTGGATAACCCACACTTAATAGATAAATTCAAAAACTGTCCTGACCATATACCAGGTATATTCAGAGACCCACCACCTTATGAGGATTGTATCCAGGCGGTTCACAAACTATATGATTCAGATAAATACGATATGTTTATCGCAACAGCCGCACCTTGGGGTAATCCAGATTCCTTAACTGATAAAAGATATTGGATAGAAAAACACTTTGGGTTGATGTTTCATAAAAAGATTGTTACAACACACAGAAAAGATTTGTTAATAGGCGATTACCTAATTGATGATAGAACGAAAAATGGAGCTGGTGATTTCAAAGGAGAACACATACAGTTCGGTTGGGATTATGAAAACAAAAAATGGAATGAGTTTCATAATTGGGATAAAGTATTAACTAAATTATTATAAAATGAAAAAAATATTTTATACACTATTGTTCATTGTATTGGTGAGCTGTTCACCAGATGATGAACTATACATAGAACCACAAACTCCAATTATGGAATTGGATGGTAGGTTACCAATGGATGGAAATGGATTTTATCATTTAGATTTAAATGATAGTTCGTGGCAAACAATTCACAGAGTAACAGGTAGGGTTTTGTATATTACAGAACCGACTAAAGTATCTTGGGAAAGTAACTTATATTGGACACACGAAAATGAATTGGTATCTACAACTAACTGTTGTTCGTATGTAGGTGATGAAGGTGAAATAAATACAATTGTAGCACCAATACAAGACCACATAGGAGATACCCTAAGATTAACAGCAACCATAAACGAATGGTATATAACTAAATCAATAAACATAGTATTAGAATGATACCGATAAAACTACGAGGTACTCCGATAACTGAGGAAACATTTAAGAAACAAGGATGGACAAAGGAAACCGAAGAAGATATGAAAGGTAATGAATATTCCTTTTGGATATGTGCCTTACCCAAAAATAGTAAAGACCCATATACTCCTTGTTTTATATCTAGTCCAACAAATCAAAAATTCAAAGCTCTAAATGAAGGAGAGTTTATAGTTGAATTAAATGAATTAGGTGGATTAGGGTTATGTCAAACAGAAGAAGAAATCGAAGTATTATATGAAATGTTAACTAAACAATCAATTTACAAATAATGAAAAACTATACAGCAGAAGAACTAAGTAAGAACTATGATAAATTCATAGAAGCTTTAAAGAAAGTATTTAAGGGTGAAAGATTAAAAAAACTCTTACATATGTACTCAGAAGATGAGTTAGGACAAGAACTTGCGATAGCACCAGCAAGTGGTAGATTACAATTCCATTCTGCATATGCTGGTGGTTATATAGACCATGTATTAAATGTAGCAAGAAATGCATTTAAGTTAAAAAAGGTATATGAAGAAGGTGGAGTAGAAGTAGATTTTACTGATGAAGAATTATTATTTGCTGCGTTTCACCATGATTTAGGTAAACTAGGAAATAGTGAAGGCCCACTCTATGTACAAGAAACATCAGATTGGCACAGAAAGAATTTAGGAAGAGTTTACAAACACAATGATGAAATAAACTATATGGATGTTACTCATCGAGCATTAAACCTTCTAAACAACTATGGTATCAAATACAACGAAAAAGAACAACTTGGTATAATGTTAGCAGATGGATTATATAATGAGGCAACAAAACCATATTTCATGGCAAGAAGTCCTGAGTATGGATTAAAAACTGATTTACCATATATTCTACATTGGGCAGACCACATGAGTTGTAGACAAGAAAGAAAAGAGTGGGAAGATTCAAAACCATTCTAACTGACATATTGTCATGTTAAAAAGAAAAAATACTGACATACTGTCATGTATTATGTATTGGTACGATATTGGTACTATATAGAGTGAATGTTAAAATAAAATAAATTAAATTATGTACACAATCAATACTTTTAATGACCTTATTGATGAGGTATTCTTAAATACCCAATATAAGACAAAACATTACCATAACACAAATAACACATTTGATGTAACTACATTAGATGATGGTAAACAACAAGTTACAATACCAGTTACAGGTCACAACCCAAAAAATATTACAGTAGATGTTACTGAAGAGGAGATTAAAATTAAATCTAAAAAAGAAGAGGACTCTTCTGTATATGTAAAAGAAATAGATTTAACTCTTACAGTAGGTAAAGACTACGATGGAACAAAATCTACAGCTAAGTTTGATAATGGGTTGCTTATTCTCCTAATAGATAAGAAAACTAATAAAAAGGGTAAATCCTTAAAGATTTCTTTCTAACACATATTTATTACTGGCTAACAAAGGGGGTTGAAAAATCCCCTTTTTTTATATATACAATATTTATTATTATACAATAAACTATATTATTATGAAAGATGTTTATAAAACAAAGGTTTACAACTTACTAGAAGGAATCACCTCTCGTACCAAACTATTGGATGATGGGATTACTGGTGTACGAAAAATTGACAACAATACTGCAAGACAATTAATTGCCGAAGTTTCAAAACTAACAGAACAAACAAGAGAAATGATAGATATCTCTTAGAAAGGGAAATCACATGAAATTCAGAACCTTACTATTAGGATTATCCGCATTGTTCGTAGCATTTAATGCAGCGTTCTTTTCGGTAAGTGGATTATCTAAATTGTTCGCTGGAGCAGCACTATCTGTAATTGTTATGGCAAGTTCTTTAGAAATGGCCAAACTGATAACTGCTGGTTATCTTTACAATTATTGGGATAAAATAAATAAATCATTTAGATTGTATCTAAGTGGTGCTGTAATAATTTTAATATTAATAACTTCACTTGGTATCTATGGATTCCTTACATCGGCTTTCCAAGATACTTTTAATATGTTCTCTGCAAATGAAAAACAAAAATCATTTTTACAACAAAAAGAAAAGTTCTATTCTGACGATGTTGCTAGATACGATGAAGAACTTAAAAGAATATCTAATAACATCTCTACTCTTTCCAATGCTAGGTCTCAACAAATCCAAGTACGAGACACCTCGGTGGTTGGAGGCGTTAGAACCACAATA
>MDSZ01133758.1_pt1 | contig 12073 bp, 14 predicted proteins | sample 811201 | NCBI WGS metagenome assembly MDSZ01 (sample SAMN05326647, study PRJNA326480) | marine metagenome | isolation source: seawater | place: Indian Ocean: North | collected 2010
GAAGTCCTTTTTCCGTAAACTTCACAGGTTGAAATTAAAATAAATTTTTTTGCTTCAATGGTTTTTAAATTATTTATTAAATTTTGTATATTGTTAAAATCTTTTTTTGGATTTTTTTTTGCTATCCATATTTTTGAATATGTACCAGCACAAATAACTAAATTAAAATTACGAAATTTAATCTTTTTAATATTTTTTGAATTAAATTTGATAAGATTTTTTTTTATTCCAAGTAAATTTGAACCAATAAATCCAGTATATCCGATTAATGCATTATTTAATTTCATTTAATAATTTTTTTGCAACATAAGGTGCAGAAATATATTTGCCTTCTAATATATTTATTAATTTAATACCATCGTAATTAATTTTTAGAATTTTTGTTGATCTATTAGCTCCCAAGTCATTTGCTGGTATAGGTCTGTTGCCATAATTTGAATCAATATATTTAAATTTATATTTATCATTAATATATCTGCTAAGTTTTTTGAGCATTTTTGTATAATTGGTTTTTTTCTTTAACATACTGATAGGCTTTTTTGATTTTTTCAAAATTGAGTGCTCAACATCGTAAAGTAGGTATTTATTTTTTTTTCCTATCATAGGCATTATTGTTACAAAAGGACCATCCATTATTGTTATACCAGGAATAAATTTTTTACTTTCAACAACTGAAACCTCAGTTAGTTGATGAGTATAATCAATTTTTTTAAAATTTTTCTTAAAAATTTTAATTATTTGATCTGCATTATCATATGTAGCATTAATGATTAAATCGACATCGAGTTTAATATTTCTTTTATTTTTAGAAAATAATGTCAAAGTTTTATTATCTTTTTTTACTTTTATTAATTCAAAATTAAAAAAAGTTTTAATCTTTTTATTCCTTATTTTTTTTTTAAGATAATTCTTTAATTTGAAATGATCATAACAACCCTCCTCAGCTTGAACTATCCCTTGCAAATGGTTATCTTTAATGCAATTTATTTTTTTTACTATTTTATACTTTAAATTATTTTTTTTAAAAAAATCAATGTAACTTGAAAAAGAAACTTTTGATTTTTTTTCAATACAATAATAACTTTTAATTTTTTTAAGAAATTGTCCATAATTATCTTCAAAATATGAATATGCTTTCAAGCATTCATTAGCTGTTTGTTTTGATCTTGGATAATGAAAACCTCTATTTGCTCTATTATGGGTAGCTGATGATGATCCAAGGCAAATATCATTTTCTTTTTCAATCAAATAAATTTGATTTTTTTTTTTCGCAAAATAGTTAGCTATAAAACTTCCATGAATTCCAGCTCCAATAATTAAAATTTTTTTTTTCATATCTATAATTTATTGATTACTTATAGTTCTTGCTTTTTAAATGCAATTATTATAACCAATTTGCTGTGCAAAAAATAAATTTTAGTTTAATTATTTTTTTATTTTTGAGCTCAGTTATTATATATTTTTTAACATCAAATCTAATTATTCCCTCTGAAGATGCTTTAATTAACTTTAATCATGCAAAAAATTTGGGTTCGAGAGGAATATTTACTTATGGAAATTCATCAGTACCAATCGAAGGTTCTGTAGATCTTTTATGGATTTTGTATTTATCACTTTTCTCTACTTTAGGATTTGGTGAATATAATATAGCTTTGATTACAACAATTGTTTCCTTTTCAGCATTAATTTATCTTTATTATTTAAAACTGTTTGAGGAAAAATTGCACAATAAGGAAATAATTTATAGATTAATATTGATCTATTTTTTTATATTTTGTAATCCATATATTTGGTCAGGTATTACTGGATTTTCTTCTATTATATTTTCTTTTATATTTGTTTTTCTAGTTTCAGTAAAATTTACAAACTATTCAAAATTATTTTGGTTTATTTCTTTAATTTTTTGTCTTTTAAGACCTGATGCCTCAGTTTGGATTGCGGGTATTGTCGTACTTAGATATCTTTATTTCAAGGACTCTCTAAATAGTGAAAAAAAAATTTTTTTTAAATTTTTTTTGATACCAGGAATTATAATTTTTTTTATTCGATGGTATTATTTTGGTAATTTTTTTCCATTACCATTTTATGTAAAATCTTCTGGCATAAGAGATTTTTTAGGAATTTTTTATTTAGATAGTATCATGAAATCACTTTATATTTTGTTTCCGTTATCAATTATCATAATGATTTATTATAAAAAATTAGATGTTAAAAAAATTTTTTTAATTTTTTCGATACCTATTTTATTTTACTATTCAATGAATTTAGATATGAATATTGGAAATCGTTTTTTTTCACCATTATATTTTGGGTTAATATTTTTTTTAATCAATAAAGATACAAAAATTTTGATTTCTTTTTTAATATTAACAACAGTATTTACTTTTAAATTTTCTACTGAAACTATTACTTCGATCTTATCTTCAAAATTTGAAAATCATTATTATGTATTTAAAGATTTATCAAAATATAATGGAAAAATGCTAGTTACTGAAGCTGGAAAATCTGCTTATTATTCAAATTGGAAAGTGGAGGAAACTTGGGGTATAGCCAATCCTAAATATAGTAAAAATTTTATTTCATATAAAAATTTGAATATAGAAGATTACGATCTACTAATGATGCATTGTAATATAGATTATATTTATGATGATATTAAAATATTAAATAATTCTAGAAGTTGGGAGAATATGTGTAGAAATTTAAGTAAATTTTTGAATGAAAATCAAGCAGATTTACAAATTTATCTTTTACCCTATAGAACCAAAAATGAAAAAAGTATTTATTCGAAAATAAGAGGAGAATATAAAAAATATTTAAAAAAATATTTAAATAAAAGTATTTATCTTGGTGGTACTGATAATTGTTTTAGGCATGATATTTTTGCTTTAAAAAAAAACACTAAAAATTTTGATGAAATAGAGAAAATATTAAAAAAAAATGGAGCAATTTATCTTGAAGAAAAATTAAAAATTTCAAATGATTTGGTTTGTTATTCTTGAAAAAATTATTTTTTAAAATAGATAGTTCCAGATTTTATATTTTTTGTTACGACTGTACCTGCGCCAATAATGCAATTAGATCCAATTTTAAGATAAGGAAGAATAGTGCTATTCGCTCCTATCAAAGTGTTATTTCCAACTGATATTCCGCCACATAAAACAGACCCTGGAGCGACATGCACACCGTTACCCAATTCACAATCATGATCGACATTAGCATTGTTATTAATTATACATCCTTCACCTATGATTGAATTGGGACCAATATTTGTATTTGCAAATATTTGAGAACCATTAAGAATTTTTGCAGTTTTAGATACATTAGACGACTTGTGAATTAACTTTGGCAATTTAAAACCTTTCTTTTTTAAGAAATTATAAATTTTTAAACGAATTTTCTGGCTTGATCCAATTGCAACAGTATATGAATATCTTTTAGCAGTTTTTTTTTTTAAAAAAGATAAAACATTTTTTTTGCCTTTAATAAGTTTTTTATTGTTTATTTTTTTTGACTTAATACTTTCATCTAAGAAAGTTTCTAATTTAAATCCTACATTGTCTGATAAATCTAAAACAGCAGAACCATGACCTGCAGATCCCCATATGATAATTTTTTTTTTCATAGTTTTAATAATGATTTAATAACTTTACAAACTCTGTCAATTTCTTTATTTGAGATAGATATATAACTAGGAAGGTTTATTGCTCTTTTGCAGATATCGTAACTGTTTGGATTTTTTTTACTTTTAAACATTTTCAAGCTTGATATTGGTAAAAAAAAAGGTCTAGCATCAATATTATTTTTCTTAAAATTTTTGATAATTAATTCTTTTTTAATTTTACTTTTTTTATTGAACACAACTGTTGGCATCCAGTAAGAGTTTACATTGCCTTTAGCATTAAAATTTAAAGAAATATTATTATAATGTTTTAATCTTTTCTTGTAATTTTCAAAAATAGATATCTTTTTTCTTACTATAGAATCTAATCTTTTAATTTGAGAAATACCTAAAGCAGCCTGCAGGTTGGTCATTTTAAATTTTACTCCATCAACAATTGGCCTAAATTCGCTCATCTTATTTTCCTGTCTCCCTTGATTACTAATTAATAAAGCTTTTTCATAAAATCTTTTGTTATTAGTTATAATCATTCCACCTTCTCCAGTGGTAATCGTTTTTGTTCCATGAAAAGAAAAAACTCCTATATCCCCAAGTGTACCTGCAAATTTTTTCTTGTATTTTGAGCCTATAGCTTCCGCAGCGTCCTCTAAAATAGGAATATTATATTTTTTTCCAATATTTAATATTTTTTCCATTTCACATAGGTTTCCATATAAATGTGTAATAATGATTACCTTAGTTTTTTTTGTTATATTTTTTTCAATCTCATAAGGAGAAATACACCAGTTAAGTGGATCAATATCCACTAATTTACATATTCCACCGAGTTGTTTAACACAAGCCGCTGGTGATATCCAATTGGTATCAGCAAGTATAACTTCATCATTTTTTTTTATGCCTAAAGACATTAATGATATCATCAGTGCACCGGTACAACTAGATGTAGCTATTGCATATCTAGTCTTAAATTTTTTCTTAAAATTTTTTTCAAATTCTTTAATAAAAAAATTATGTTTATTACCCCATCCAGTTTTAATTGCCTTATTTACTGATTTGATGTCTTGACTAGTGATACAAGCCTTAGTGTAAGGTATTTTTTTCATCTTATTTTATATGTTTACTTAATTTATCTTTTTTTGAAATTTGACTTATTTTATACGGCCATTTAATTTTTAATTTTGGATCAAAAGGATTAATTTGTTTTTCAAATTTTTTACTATAGTTTTTTGTAACAAAATAAATTATTTCTGTATTTCTTTCTAATGTCTGGAAGCCATGCGCAAATTTTTCTGGAACAATTAAAATATCTCCTCTTTTAGAATCTAGAAAGGTATATTTTTTTTTAAGATAATTTTTTGATTTTTTATTCATATTAATCATTACATCAAAAATTTTACCTTTAATGCAAAGTATAATCTTTATTTCCTCGAAAGGTTTTACCTGATAATGCAAACCTCTAATCGTACCCTTTTTTTTTGTAAAAGAGTGGTTAATTTGTGTGATTTTCTTACTTATAATCTTATTAAGTTCATCTGCACAAAACAATCTTCTAAAATACCCACGAAAGTCTCTTTTCTTTTTAATTTTTATTATTTTAATTTCATTCTTTTTATTTATTTTAAAATTTTTCATATTTAATACCTAAAATAATTCTTAATTTTTGTATATTCATTAATTTTAAGCAATCCACGAGTATCAAAAATATAAGATTTAGGATTTATCTTTAATATCTTTTTAATAATTTTAGTGAATTTTTTGTCTTTATTCATAATGATTATTGTATCAAATTTAATTCTAAAAGTTTTATCAATGTATAAAATATTTTTAGACTCTGGTATTTTTTTTTTAAAATTATCAAAACCAAGATCCTTAAATATGAAAATTTTTACTTTATCTTTTAAATAATTTACAAGTGGAATTGTTCTACTTTCTCTAATATCACTCGTATTTTCTTTAAAAGATAATCCTAAAATTAGAGTCTTTTTATTTTTTTTCAAAATTTTAAATCTCTTTAACTCTTTTACTAATTGCAAATATTGTAAGGAGTTTGTTTTTAAAATTGCATTATTGATCAAGCTAGGGTTTTTGAATTGTTTATTCAGATAATTTAATGCTTTTAGATCTTTTGAAAAACAACTGCCACCAAAACCAGGTCCTGGAATTAGGTAACTATGAATTTTTGGATAAGGATCTTTTTCTTTTTTTGTATTCCATCTTCTATCCTCTTTAATTGTATCTAGTATGAGGTCAAAATTTATATTTTCCAAATTTTTAGATAAATTAGCAATTTCATTTGAAGCTGAAATTAGGCAGGCTAGAAGGTAATTATTTGAATATTTTGCTAATTCTGCTGTTTTAAAATTTGTAAAAAAATTTTTAGTTCTAAAATTTCTATATATATTTTTTAATTGTTTTTTCACAAAATCTTCTCTGGCACCTATTATAATTCTGTCTGGATTTAATGAGTCGTTTAATGCACTTCCTTCTCGTAAAAATTCTGGGTTGGATGCAAAATATAATTTTGAAGATAAATTTTTTTTTCCAAAAATTTTATTAAGATTATCGGTTGTTCCTGGAGGGACTGTACTTTTAATAACAATTATTTTTTTAATATTACTTTTAATATGACTTTCTTTTTTGCAACTTTTAACGATACTTATTATTTGTTCAAGATTAGCATTTCCTTTTTTTGTTGTAGGTGTACCCACACATATAAAAATAACATTTGAAAAATTGAAAGCTTTTTTAAAAAAATTAGTAAAAAATATATTTTTTTTTTTTATTTGTTTTTTTAACAATTTTTGTAATCCATTTTCGTGAAACGCTGGAACACCTCTATCAAGATCTTTAATTTTTTTTTTTATTTAAATCATAGACTAAAACTTTATGTTTTTGACTTGAAAAACTTAATGCCGTAGTTAAACCAACATAACCAGAACCTACAACAGTAATTTTCATTTTTTATATTTTTTTTGATTTATGATAACTTAAAGTTTTTATAATTCCTTTTTTAAGATTTGTGAAAGGTTTAAATCCTAATTTTGAGCTTGCTTTATTAATGTTAGGGCATCTCCTCAATGGACTATCAATGTTGTAAGCTTTGTCACTACTAATTTTGAAGACTATTTTTTTATTAAAATTAGATAATCTGATGCAAATTTTAGCTAAATTTATCACCGAAATCTCTGGCTTATGATTTCCAATATTAAATGGTTCAGCGTTATATTTGGATGTTAATAAAAGTAAATAGCCGTAGATTGCATCAGCTATATAACAATATGTTCTTGTTGATTTACCATCAGAATAAATTTCTATGTTTTTATTATTTATTATTGATTTAAAAATATCTGCAGTAATTCTTCCATCATTTAGATTTAGTCCTGGGCCATAATTATTAAAAGGTCTAACAATTTTAATTGGTAATTTATATATTTTATAATAGTAGACAGAGAGAGTTTCACCAAACCTTTTAGACTCATCATAGCAAGATCTGGGACCTATCATTGAAACATTACCATTATATTTTTCAGATGTAGGAATATTTTTTTTGTCTGGATTACCATAAACCTCACTAGATGAAAAATAAAGTAAACTTTTTAGTTTTTGTTTTTTATAAAAATCTAAAATTTTTTTATATAAAAAAACATTTGAATCTATCGTTTGTAATGCTTTTTTTCTGTACATTAAAGGAGATGCTATAGAAGCCGCATGTATTACATAGTCAACTTTAGGGAATGTTTTAATTTTTGTTAGGTCAGCTTTTTTGTATAAAAAATCTCTAGATCGAAATATTTTTTTTAATTTTTTATCCAGTTTTTTATTATCAATAGCTATGATCTGAAATTTTATTTTCGAATTTTTTGATAAAAAGAAAAAGTATCTTAAAAAATTTATGCCAATAAAACCTAAAGCCCCAGTAATCAGGATCTTTTTTCTATTAAAGAGTCTATTTTTATTAGACATTTTTTTTGAAATTATTTTAAAATCATCAAATAGCATTTTTCCAAATTTTGTTTTTTTTACTCCATGGACCTTTTTTTTGTTTGTATAAATTAATAAGAAATTTTTTATCTTTTAGATTATCAACTGTTTGCCAAAAACCATTATGAACAAAACCATTTAATTGATTCATTTTACATAATTGATTCATTGGAAATTCCTCTAAAGCTATACTTTTAGATTTAATAAAATTCATAATTTTTTTTGAGAAAATAAAATAACCCCCATTTATTTTTGAAGAGTTAATTGTTGGCTTTTCTATAAAACTTTTTATTTTATCATTTTTAATTTTTAGGACACCAAAACGATTTGGAATTGATACTGCAGCTAAAGTTGCAATTTTTTTCTTTTTAATATGAAATTGTATTTCTTTTTTGATGTTTATATCTGAAATACTGTCTGCATATGAAACACAAAATATTTCGTCATTTGAGATATAATTTGATATCTTTTTAATTCTTCCACCAGTGTTGGTTTTTATGCCAGTAAATACTATTCTAACGTTCCAATCTGTTGACCTATGTTCTTTAAATTTAATTATAAAATTATTTTTTGAAATTTTTAATACTTTTGTTTTTTTTTCAATTTTTTTAAAATTTTTAAAAAACTTAATAAATGAAAAATGCTTATAACCTGTACAAATGATAAAATTTTTTACTCCATTATAGGAATAATTTTTCATTATATACCATAATAATGGTTTATTACCGATTTCAATTAATGGTTTTGGAGTTCTTGTGCTTTCAATTCCAAGTCTATACCCAAAACCTCCAGCAAGTATAATTGCTTTCATAAATACAATAAATTCTTATATTAGAAACAAATATTTTACAATAATAGACTTATTAAATAATAATTTTAATGTATAAAATTATTTTTAATTATGAGTCTTCCTTTGGTAAGTATCGGAGTTCCTTTTTATAATAGTAGCTCAAATATTGAGAGAGTAATTAAAAATCTTTTAGAACAGAGTTTTGAAAATATAGAAATAATCTTATCTGATAATTGTTCTACCGATAACTCAAAAGAAATTATAGATAAATTTTTGATTAATAAAAAAATAAGTTATTTTAAAAATGATAAAAATCGAGGGGCAATCTTTAATCATAATGTTTTAATTGATTATGCTAAAGGAAAATATTTTATGTGGGCTCATTGTGATGATTTAATAAGCAAAAATTTTGTAAAAGATGCTGTAACATTTCTAGAAAGAGATTCTGATATTTCGTCAGTTACAGGAAAAATCATTTTTATTGAAAAAAATGTAATTAAAAAACAATTAGATGAGCCAAAAATTTTGAATGGTGAAAAATTTGAGAGAATAAATAATTTTATTATAAATTCATTTTCAGATTCTTTAATAATGGGATTACATAGAAAATCAATTTTGATTAAAAAAAAATATATATTATCTCCTGAAATACCATTTATATTTAACCTTTTAGAAAAAGGAAAAATACAAGGATGCTCCTCAATAGAATATTTTAAATATGATGAAAATAAACGTACAATGAAAGAAAAAATAAATCATTATGGATATTCAAATTTATTAATTGGTAGATATGCTTGGTATTTTTTTTCAATTGTTACAATAAAAAATTCAAACCTTAAATTTTTTGAAAAAATAAATTTGATATTCAAATTTATTTTATATAATTTTCCTTTAGTTCGTAATTTTTTTAAAAAAAAAAAATAAAAACTATTCATATCTTGATTGACATTAAAAAACATTGTAATGGATGTTTAATATCTTTGGGCCTGTAGCTCAGTTGGTTAGAGCAATACACTCATAATTTCTTTCTCAAAAAAATAGCTCAAATAACCATTTTAAATTTACCTTTAATTGAATAATTATTTTTTATGAAAAACTTACCAACTATTTACCAACAAAAGCAATTACAGACAGAAACAAATAGAAACAAAATATAAACATTCAAGCTTGATTAACTTTGTTAATGATATAAAACTTAGATTTATCAAAGGGCCTGTAGCTCAGTTGGTTAGAGCAGTACACTCATAATGTATTGGTCCCAGGTTCGAGTCCTGGCGGGCCCACCAAAATTAGGGATTGCTTTTTGAAAAATCTTCTAATGTTTTAAATAATGCACTAATATTTCCATTATTTGAATTTAAAATTGATGAAAATTCCTCTTTTTGAGTTCTTGCTAAGCTCAGTCCTTCAATAATTAAATCTCTGATTAAAGGATTATCAGGATTTTTTGTATAGATTCTCCAGTCAATTTTTACCTCAGGCCTTTCCTTGGTACCTTTGAGTAAACTTTTTACAATAGTATAATTTTCATTAAGAACTTCTTTGTCATACACATCAATTTCTGGATTAGTATATTCAGATAATCTACTTGAAAAACTTTTCAAGAAATAATCTTTAAATAACCTTGAATACTCTTTTTTTTGTTCATCGTTAAGAGTTTTTCTAGCAGCCCCAATGGTGTAAAAACCAATACCCTTTATATCTACTGTTTCATTAGCAACATCTTGCAATTCTTTCATTTTTAATTCTTTAGAAATATCCTTAGTTAATATTTCTGATGCTCTATTAACAGTGGATTGAACAAAGATATCTGGTTCCATAGATTTAAGATTATTAGTGAGGAATAAATATATTAAAAATATTAATATAAATTTTATATCTTTCATCTATTTTATGATTTATTTATTTACTATCAATCTCTTCCCAATCACTATCATTTTGAGTTTCAATAATTTTCTTTGTGTTGAGAATTTTTTGTTGTCTGTCTTGTAAATAAAGACTTTTTACAGATGCGTAAAAGTCTAAAGAATTTTGTTGAAGATTTTCAATAGAGTCATAGTTTTTAGCTCTAAAATCAACACCACTTGTTACCTTTGATGAATAATAATCTATGTCAGAAAAATAGTGAGTATCATTTCTTACAGTAACGTTATACCATGCATCTCCACCTAAAAAATTGAAAGCTGATCCAATAGTATCTCTTGCAGTGCTTGGACCTAAAATAGGTAAAACTACATAACATCCAGGTCCTACACCCATTTTAGCTAATGATTGTCCATAATCTTCTTTTTCATGTTCCTGCAAACCAAGATATTGAGCGACATCTATTATTCCCAATATTCCAATAGTTGAATTAATTATTAGTCTACCTGTGTTAACACCGGCTTTTGCAAATTCACCTTGTAATAAATTATTTGGAATAGTTATCAGATTTGATAGGTTATCAAGTGAATTACTTACCCCGCTTCTTATTGGTGAAGGCATAATTCTGTATGCACTAGCAACAGGCTTAAATATTATACCATCTAATGCTTGGTTAAGCGCAAAAGTTGCTCTATTTATCTTTTCAAAACAATCTTTTATTTCTGCTGGATTGTTCTTTTTAAGCACGAGATCACCATCAGAGGCTGCATTAACATTTATAGTTAGCGCTAAAGTTGTAATTAAAATAAATACTAATTTTCTAATCATAGACATCCTTATAATATATCTAAATCTAATGTAAATTAACTATTTATTATAAATGAGATTAAAAATGGGCCTAAATTTGACAAGAAATTACTCTCAAAATTTTAATCCAATCAAAAGAAGAAAAAAAATCATAAAATTTATAATTATTCACTATACGGGAATGAGGAGTGAGTCTAAAGCAATTAAAAAACTTTGCGATAATAAATCAAAAGTAAGCTCACATTATTTTATAAAAAATAATGGTAAGGTAATTAATTTAGTTCCGGATTTATATGAGGCTTGGCATGCAGGAACGTCAAAATGGAGGAAGATAACTTCTTTAAACAAATATTCTATAGGTATTGAAATTTCAAATCCAGGTCATGAACATGGGTATAAAAAATTTTCCATTAAGCAACTTTTTTCATTAAAAAAATATTAAAATATTTAATTAAAAAATATAAAATCAAATTAGAAAACGTATTAGGACATTCTGATATTGCACCATATAGAAAAAAAGACCCTGGAGAAAAATTTCCTTGGGAATCTTTAGCAAATAAAAAATTATGTAAATGGCATAATTTAAATAATAATAAGATAAAAAAATTTAGAAAAATTGATATTAATGAAAAAGATAAGAAATTATTTTTAAAAAATTTGTCCATAATAGGATATTCGGTAACTGAGAAATTGAGATCTAATATAAAAAATAAGTTTATGATATTGGCTTTTCAAAGAAGGTTTAGACAAGATTTGGTTAATGGAAAAATTGATAAGGAATGCTACTTAATTAGCAAAAAAATTATAAAACCCTAAAATTTATTTCTTGAAATTTTTTAATTTAATTATAAGTTAGATTTGCCAGATAAACGACTTATCGCTTAAATTTTTAAAATTTTAAGAGGAAAGTCCGGGCTCTACAAGGATACAGTGCCAGGTAATACCTGGCGGGGGTAACCCTAGGGATAGTGCCACAGAAAATAAACCGCCATAACATGGCAAGGGTGAAA
>MDSZ01147991.1_pt1 | contig 12072 bp, 3 predicted proteins | sample 811201 | NCBI WGS metagenome assembly MDSZ01 (sample SAMN05326647, study PRJNA326480) | marine metagenome | isolation source: seawater | place: Indian Ocean: North | collected 2010
AATGGTGAAGCACCCATGGGCCGAACAAATGATTTGGGCGGCACTCAACAACAAGTATTTGGCTATCGGCGGTTCCGCTTCTTCTGGCAAGTCGCACACTATGGCGGCATGGGGAATCGTTAACTGGTTGTCGAAACCAAAAGACACGCTCGTCTTGATGACATCGACTACGTTGCGTGAAGCCCGCAAGAGGATCTGGGGTTCAGTCATGTCGCTGCTTTCCGTGATTGACGGAGCGCCGATCAAGATTCGCGACTCGATTGGTAACGCAGCATACATTGACGAGAAGGGGACGCTTATCGAGCGAGCGGGCATTTCGTTGATCGCGGCGGAAAAGAGCAAGACGAGGGAGGCCGTTGGCAAGTTTATCGGTATAAAGCAGAAACGCGTGATCCTGATCGGGGACGAGCTTTCTGAGTTATCCGAGGCCATTCTTCAGGCGGGGCTATCCAACTTGTCCAAGAACCCTGAATTCCAACTGATCGGCATGTCTAACCCTAACAGTCGATTCGACGCGTTCGGGATCTGGTCGGAGCCAATCAACGGCTGGGACTCGGTGGACACAAACACGGAAGACGGGTGGCCGACGAAATGGGGTGGTGACTACATCCGGTTGGATGGGGAACGCTCCCCTAACATAATAGCTGGAGAAGTTCTCTACCCTTGGCTTCCTACTAAGGAAAAGATTGACGAAGATAAGGGGCTGCTCGGACCCGAATCTCGCGGTTACATGCGAATGGTTCGCGCTGTGTTCTTTGATTCAGACGAGGCGACGGGGATTTATGGGGAAAATGAACTGTCGATGAGCAAAGCCATGGACAAAGTTGAGTGGCAGGGGACTCCCGTAAAAGTTGCAGGTGTGGACCCTGCCTTCACGAATGGGGGTGACCGGACTATTCTTTACACGGCGTCCGTAGGATATGACACCACGGGACAATATGTGATTGAGTTTGGAGATGCTGTTCACATGAACGACGACGCCACGAATAAATCGGTTCCCCGAACGTATCAAATTGTTCGACAAATAAAAAACTACTGCCTGAAGCACAACATTTCTGCTGAAAACGTGGCGGTTGATGCGACGGGTGCGGGCGCTCCTTTCTGCGATGTGTTGTCTGGGGAATGGGAAAGCGGGTTCTTGCGGGTTGGGTTTGGCGGGAAAGCTAGCGACAGACGAGTCAGCGCCAATAGCCGCTCTGTAGGCACAGAGCTGTATGTAAACAGGGTCTCCGAGCTTTGGTTCGTCGGGAAGGAACTAATGCGGACTCGTCAAGTATTTGGCGTCAGCACCGATCTGGCCCAAGAAATTACCAGCCGCAATTACGACATGGTAAAAAGTGGAACCTTGCGGGTAAAGATCGAGTCGAAGCCTGAATTCAAGTCCCGTTTTGGACGCAGCCCCGACCTCGCTGACGCCGCTTTTCTGGCATTGGACTGCGCTCGACAGAGACTGGGCCTCGTCGCGGTAGACCCACCCGAAAAAGGAAACAATAATTCACCGGCCAAAAGACGAACAATAAAGCAGTTGGGCCAAGCATTGCAGAACAGAGATGCGGTTTTGCTCGATTGACAAATAAAGTCTTAACACATATTCTTGATCCGCACTTTAGCCGCTTGGAATGTCATTCAAATTTATCCCTCCCCCTGAAGCTGCGGCAAAAAAGCAGCGCACCGCAGACCGTATAAAATTATACGACACCGTAATGGGGAAAGCGGAAAAAGGGGAACTGACTTTCGGTGAATACCGTGATCTCAAAGCTCGTGAAGGTGGTCTTTTGGACATTGACCCCGAGCAGTTTGACAAGACGTTTTCAGGGGCGGGGCTTTATTTTGATGAAGCAGAGGGGTTTGCCGCAGCAGACGAAGGAAGAGATGAGTATGGCGTTCCGATGCGACTAAAAAAGCCGGAAGAACAAGTCCGCAGGGATGCGTTAGGTGGGGCGAAACGCAGCCTTGCCCGTAACCCCGACTCCAAAATCAAGCAATCTGCTGCCGACACACCCACTGCTGGATCGGACGACAGGGGGGAGCCAACTAAGGGTGACCGTGGCAAGACCACGAAAGGAACTCGCGGCGGTAGTGTTCAGGGTGCCGTTGGCGGTGTGGGGGCTTCAACTCTCCCCAGCACATCTTCAATGGCTCCATACCGTGGCTTAGGCCGTAATCCAAATTCAAGACTCAAGAGAGGTTAATAAGTTATGGCCGCGAAGAAGAAGAAGAAGAAGAGGCCTGTCTCCAGCGGGCCGTTGGAGCCGCCGACAAAAACAGACCCCTCCGCGATGGCGCAGCAAGGCGGCGATGCTGGGAGGCAAGCGTCTTTGGAGCGGCACAAAAAGAAGAAGAGGGAAGCTGCTGCGAAGAAGGCCGCTGCCGCCAAGGCGAAGAAGGCCGCTGAACAAAAGGCTGCCAAAGAGGCCGCTGACGCCAAGGCGAAGAAGGCCGCTGACTCCAAGAAGAAGCCTGCCGCGAAGAAGACACCCTCGCCCCGTAGTGGCACGGGATTACGTAATCCCTTTTCTGGTTCCACAAAGTTTCCAACTGCTAATCTGGGTGTTTTAGATGACAGGCCCGTGCAAGGACCAAAGAAGAAAACCATTCGGGACTCGTTGACGAAGCGCCGACGGATGCGTGACCTCCCGAAAGATACGCTCAAAGCACTAAAAAAGACTCCTGCTGCCGTTAAGCCGGTTGCCAAGGCGGTTCCTTTCGCCCAAACCGCAATGCAGTTGTATAAGGTGGGGGATCTGGCTACGAGTGAGGAAGCGCGAAGGGAAGCCCTGAGAAAGTATGGTTCCGAAGCGGAATTCTTCGGTAAGAAAGCGGCGGATGAAGAAATTTTAAGTGGGCGCAACATAGCTCGTTCGGCAGTCGCGGGGGTCTTAAACCCCGCTGAGTCAGCCTTCGCCTCGTTTAAGGCGGCACAGTTAATGAGCCAAGATCCTGCGGGAGACCTTCTAAAGAGTGCGGCAGAATCTGGAAAATCAAAGGCCGAGATCCAAAGCGAGTCTTTTGCCCGCGCTACCAAAAAACTCGCTCGTCTGCGAGGGGACGCAATAAGGGACAAGTATACGTCAAAAATGGACCCTCAGTTTCGTCCTTCAGGGGATGACGACGAACTTTTTGCGGGTCGTGTCGGCGACTTAGAATTTGCTGCCGCAGAACAAGATGAGTTTTCTACGGCCCCGAAAACGTATGCGGCATTGGTTGAATCGCGCCGAAGTGATGATGAAGCGATAAAAGAGAGGGCGATGGCGCGGGAGCGCAAGGCGGCAGAGGTGCAGGGTAGGAAACCACGCTCTTGGGAAGAATTAAAAAAAATACCCCAAATAGCATCTAAGAGCGGAAAAATTTCTTTCGATGAGAACGACCGGAGGGCTTTTTTGCAAGCGGCACAAAGTGGTCAACTACTCGAAATGTTTGATGCCGACGGCGACGGAAAGTTGTCCCGTGAAGAACGGGGCAAGTTTTTCCTCAGTAACGATGAAGGGTTCCGTAGTAAGGCTCAGTCGGCGGGAATATACGCTGACGCTATGCCCCCGACAGACCCAGAAGAGGCTCCTTTGGGTATCGACCCCAATACCGGAGATCCTATCATGCCTGAATATACTCTCCCGCCTCCTCCGCCTCCTCCGGTAGACGTAGACGAGCTTGCGGAAAAAGGTTTGGAGGGGGCTCCCCCTATTCAGTATGAGCCGGAAAATATAGTAGAGGAAACGCGAGAGGAAAGACCGAAGACAGAAGCTGAAAAGAGAAGAGACCTCATAGCTGAAGGACGGAAGTTAGGGCTGAGAACCCAAGACTTTGGTTCGTTTGGCGGGTTTAAGGTGGCAACTGATATCGCAGCAGGCAGACGACCCGCCAGCGGTGTCACCGCACTGACCGGATCTGTCGGTCGTCTTGGGGACGCTCCCCGCCGACTCGGAACAAAAGCAGGACGCTACCGACGAGAAGCGCGTAGGCTGGAGCGGGAAGGTTACCGCACAGAAGCGGGTAAGCTGAGAGGAGCGGCAGCCGCTCTTTCGGTTAACGAGCCTAACGTAAAGTCACAAGCGGACATCCTTGAGGAACAGAGAAGGGCGAGAGAGAACGCCGAGATCGCCGAAGATCAACGCCGCCAAGCACTTGCAGCCGCCCGCAAGAGGGAGGAAGAAAGGCGCAAAAAAGAACAAGAAGCCTTGGTCACGGCAGGAGAACAATCCATCAATAGCGACTAACAAAAAAGTAAATGGCTGAGTTTTCTTATAGCGATGACATCGCCCCGATGAAGGGGAATTACTTTGGTCGGCCCATATCGACCCACATGTCGCAGTATCTTTACGAAGAATACGACAGACCCCTGATGCAGATGCTGGCGGAAGACCGTCGAATGCAGGCACAGGAACTCGCTTTCCAACGGGCGCAATTTGAGTTTGAGAAAGCAAAGGAAGAAAGCAGGCGACAACAGGAAGAGGCAGACGCTATCTCCAGAGTGTCTGCCACCTTGTCCGAGGGCCTTAACTCGGATATGGATTCTCTCAGTAAGGTGAGCTTCATCAATCAGACTCGCCAAGATGTGTTCACGCAAAACCCCCGTCTCGCGGGGAGCCCGATGTTTAACAGTTTGTTCAACAGTGCCGCTCAATCCGTAACTGGTGCAGACGCGCAGAAAAATTTCTACACCACGCAGATGAACGCAACTGCTTCACTTGGGGATGTAGGAGCTACCGAACAGCTTGCCGACATGGACGGTATACGCACCCCCAAAGAACTCGGCATTATTCAAGTGGCTAAGGCGCAGGACAAAGCCAACAGAGCCCGAACACAAACCGGCATACTGGCGAAGCGGCAACAGGCTGAGTTGAAAGCTGTGGACGACGCCATTCGGACAGTGCGGGTGCTAGGGAGCGAAGTTGAGCCCACGCCCGAACAAATCGAAGCGGGAGACTACGCAACAAAATTCCGTTTGAACGAGTCCGAGCGACTCGCGCAAGACTCTGCGATGCGGCAAAACTTTACCGCTAAAGAATACGAAGAGTATGCCAAGGGCACGTATACGTCTCCGGCACAGAAAAAACAATTTGTCCTCGATATGCTCAGGCAAAAGCAGCGAGCTTTGTCTGTAGGTAACGCCCCTACGTCTCAAGACGACGCCGAGGAAGGAAGATCACTCATTAAAAAGTAAACTAACTAAACCACATATCCAATCGCGTCAGCTATGTCTGAGCAAACTGATACCCCGACCGTCAACACCCTCGGTTATTCCGAGTGGTCCGCCAGCAATGTATATGACGACCCGCTTGAGAGCAGGTTAAAGTTCGGGGATTATATCCGCGAAGAACTTATACGGGCGGACGCTTACACCCCCGACATTGAAACTGGACTCCGGCAAGGTTTTACGGAGTTGTTACAGGAAGACGGGATTCTTGCCGAAGACAATTCCAACGCCGCAGAAGTCGAGCAGAGGATCGCCGACATTCAAAGAGGCCGGACGTTCGATCAGTTGGCCCGTTCTTTTCAACAGAGCCTAGCCACCAGTGAACCGGATCGACAGATCCTCTCCAATTACCTGTCTGCGTCTTCTGTTGAGTCTCCTTCTGTTGAATACACAGAAGAATTGCAGCCGCTACTCAACAACGCTACGGAAGTTGTAAATAAAAACCGAGACCAGTTGTTACGCACCAAGGTGGACTCCGGCGAGCTACCCATGGCGAAGCTGTCAAACGGCCAGCTTATTGTTGGCGAGTCTGCGGCACAAATGGATCTTGTCGAAGCACTGAAGGCTTCTTCTGAAGGGGGTGTTGGTATGGGCGACGCGATGGCCGCGCAGGCCCAGTTGTCCACACCGGATGGCTTCGACATCCCGCTGTATCGCATCCAAAAAGTAGCCCAAGCGTCCCGACTTCTTGCGGTCGAGCGTTCCGAGAACGAGGACTTCGACATTCAGCTCGATGGGTTGTCCACTGAGGCCGCCGAGTCCGAGTATAGTTTCATGGACTGGGTGGAGAAGAAGGCTAGTGATGTTGGGCGGGGAATAAAAAATTTCTTTGGGTCTATCATGGGCCAAGGAGAAGCTATTGAAAAACAAGAGGCCCGCCGCGAAGCTATTGACGAAGCCCGTGGGACGAACATCAAGCAACTGGGGGCAAAGTATGCCCTCAAGTTTGACATGCGCCCCGAAGACATGGAGCTGGCCATTGAGCAGATGGTTCTGGAGAACGCCGTCAACAAGGAGATGTTTGAGTTCCACGACTTGGACGACGACGACATTGGAAAAAATCTCCGCGTAGGGGGCTACGGGCTCCCCGTCATGTCGATGCAGGCGATGGTGAACAAGGATGTCTTCGACAAAACCCTTGCCGCCAACCCAGACCTTAGCGAAGAAGTTGTTAATATGCTTAACAAGCAGCGCGTTGGGGTGCTGCAATCTGAGTTCACTCGGTTGGATAAGTTCCTGTCTGACTCAAATGTGTCTGACTCGTGGAACACGGCCCTCGTGTCTGGTCGCTCGGCAGGCGTAGAAGATTACAAGATTCTTGAAGGGTTCATCGCAGACGAAGACAATTACAATGAGTTTGCGGAACGGGCTGCCGGAATCGGAATGTCATTTGTAAACGGGGTTGGCCAGCTATTCGCAGCTATTCCGGCTGTGTTCGGGTTTGATCCGGCCAAAGACTACTTGGCGTCCGTGAGTCAGGCGAACGCAGACCGCCGCCAACTAGCTGCCGTGTTTGGAGAAGAGTTTGGGTTTTTCCAAGATGCCGCCGAGACTGCGTTCCCTATGCTTATCGACATTGCCGCGACTACAATACTCGCTGCGGGCACGGCCCCTTTGGGTGGCGCGGGAGGAGTCGCTTACGCGTCCCTTAAAGCAGGCGGAACCGCGACTGCCAGCATGACGGCAAAGGGGATGGTTAAGGCCGTTACCTCCAGTGTCTTCAGGAAAACCGGAGCCAAGTCTGCCGCTGATCAGGCAGAAGATTTGCTCGCAGCAAACCTAGTCAAAGGCTCCAAGGAAGGGGCGGTTGACATACTCAATGCTTACAATAGCAAACTTTCTGCTCACTTGGGCAACCTCCCCGCCATTTTCCTCCCCGCCGCGACTCGCTCCGGTTCGGCAACCTACGGCGCGGTATATAATCAGCTAAAGCAAAACCCTGACGTTAGTCCTGATGAGGCTCACGACAGGGCACTCGGAGCCATGCTTATGGCAGGCACATTCACAGGGCTCCTTACTTCTGCTTTTTCTACTATCGGGCGCGGCGGCATGGAAGACGCCCTACTAAAAGGGCTTTCCTATAAACAGATGAACAGGGTAGGAAAGTCTATCACCGGCAAATTAGACGGCGACCTCTTGAGCGCGGCACAGATTGCTCTCAAGAAGACCATGAAAAAATATGCTTTCGGGGGTGTAAAAGGAATTGCCAAGGGAGTAATTGACGAAGGTATCGAGGAGAGCATTGACGAGTTTGTTAACGGGCTCATCACCGACGCGGCACTCCATGAGGACACCCCGATGCTGGAGCGTCTCCAGCAATCTTTCCACGCTTTTGCTCTGGGCGGTATGATGGGGGGCTCGGTCCCACTTGTGCAGCGGGGGCTGCGCTCGCTTCAGCCTGACGTTATCCGTCAGCGTGAGATGTCCTCGTTTTACGACGATGTGCTGGAGCAAATGTCCACTGATCTCACCGAGAGCGGTGCGCCCATAACTGCTGAAGTGGTAAACGCGATAGTATCTGACATGCGTAGGAAGGACGCACGGGCATCCGTGGTCCCAACCGCTGAAGAACAGGCGGCCTTGATTGGTCGGGCAGAGCCGGAAGCCACCGAAGAAGGGACACAACTACCGTCCGGCATAACGCCGGACCCAGAAATGGAAGCGTTGCTGGGAGAAAAGGTAAACCCAGACTCCGTTGCCAAAGCCCTATCTGAAGTTCTCGCAGAGGATGTCCCCATCGCTGAAGGCGCAGACCCGACAACCATCGAAGCGAAAGGAAATATGCTTCGACAGCTTGAGCTGCCTCTCCGTGAGTCGAGTTCTATCGAAAACGCCGACCACCAAGCGGTCAGAGGACTCATGCAAAAGCGTCGTGCTTTGATCGAAGGGGCGCAGCTAGGGAGCGAAATGCGGGCTCAGGTTACCCCACCAGCCAAACGGACATTCATAGACCCTGCCCGCGCAGAAGAGGCCGCGGCCATCGAACAAAATTTCAGGAATACCATTCTTGCGATAAACGAGGCCGAAGCTCTCTACAAAAAAATGGAGCAGCAGGTAGCTCAGTCCGAAGTCACGGGAGAATCTTCTGTCAGGCGGGCGCTCAACAAGCGTGTCCGTGAAGGGAAAGCGGTAAGCCCAGAACAAGCTGTCGAGTTAAGGGGTGAAGTATTTAAGGATCGGGTTCTCGCACTCAAGGGCTTGAAGATAGAGAAGAAAGTCGAACTTGAGGAAGTTACCCAGTCTCCCGAAGAGATCGCGTCGATTGACTCCATCATCGAGAGCGGGTTCCCCCATGTTGTAAGCATAGCCAAACTGAAGAAACTTAACGTGCCCGTTAATCAGCGGACGACTACTGACTCGTTTCTCAGCGCAGCTAACGACCGTATCTCCTCCGAGATCAAAGCTAGGTTCCCAAAAATTCCTGTCACAAAGCCAGAAGGGGGCATAGCTCTTGATGTTGCATATGGTGAGGGCAAAGTGTTTTTGGACAGGTTCGGTGTGGGCCAGTTTAACAACGACCCACTTACTATGCTCAGTCTGCTTGAGACGGGAGCACCTATCGTGGTTGAACCCGATCAGTTGAATTCTCCTACGCTGAACCCCGCCTTCAAGTTCTTCCGTGTTGGCGACAACATCGTAGTGTCGGATATCGTGGTCCCCGAATCCGGCGGCCTTGTTTCTGCGCTTACGCCCGCCGACCGTGTGCTTGCGTTGCAGCCGAATTACACACGGCTTGTTGGCTTGGTTGAGCGTGTGACCGCGATTCGTAGCGAAGAACTTAGCTCTCCAGATGAACTCATCCAGTCTCCGTTCTCCCCCGCAGAAAAAATTACCCGACAGGATGTTCTTACCCGCCTTGAAAATAACGAATCCGTGGCGGGGTTCCTCATCCCCAACACAGGGCAACTCTCGCCCGAATTCACGGAGTCAGCTCTCATTGAGTTACGACTCAGGGCGCAGGAATCACTTTTTAATGGCGACCCCATATCCCTCCCGTCTCTCGGTAGAGAAGTCGCCGACACATACATGACCGAACAGAAGGCCCGCCTCAAGCACATGAGGGAATCCTTCGCGACAACGGTTAGTGTTAATTCTGTGTCTGCACTCGAAACGGACCCCGACTTTAACGCGGTATCTGAATCCGAAGATACCTATACCGCGTTCCCAGAAAACGCGCCTCCCCCTTTCAGCGAGTCTGGCATCGCCGACATGCTCAAAGAAGTTCAGTCGAATGCGTTGGCGGCTATTGATGCGGACCCCAGCTTGCGCCAGAGCTTCGTCAACCTTGTGCAGAACGAGGTGTTTGAATCATCGACTACCGACTTTAACCGGACGAGCAGCAAACAACTATTTGGTTTTACGCTTCAATGGATGGCGCAAGGCAACAACAGGGCTAACGCGTCCAGCCTTGCGTTCCAAAAAGCTCTCCGCGATGGGAAGTTTGAAATGGGGTCTCCAGTAAGGGAGGCGTTGCAGTTGATGGGGCTGTCCTCCGCGTCTGTCGAAGGGTCTCCCAAGACTGACCCAGCATACCGTGCGTTTCTCAAAGATAAGCTACGCCCCCTCAAGGGAGGAGTCACCCCGTCGAACGCAGAAGTTGTATCTTTCCACAACTACGTTCGCAGGTCGGTCGGCGCTCTTATGCTTCGTTCACAGCAGCGGAATCTTGGCAAAGGGTATATTCAAATGGTGAACAAGAACGGGATCGCCGCACTGGGCCTGAAAGACGGAGATTCGGAGTCCATCATCGAGGCGCTCCGCAGAATTGCCGATGTGTCCGACCGCGCCCAGAAAGAATACGATTCGCATCTCGTCTCCATTGCCCGACTCCTTCTTGAGTCTCCTGATTTTATCCGGCGAATCGAGCTGTCTATTGATGAGACCAACCTCAACTACGCAGGCAAGTTTGACAATCTGGCTGACGGCACCCCCACTATCTCGATAAACATTAACGGGGATAACCCTCGGGGCGTGGCCGACACGTTACTCCATGAGTTGATCCACGCGTATGTCACCGGAGTCACGAGAAAGCCTGCTGACTTACAGACCGAACAAGAAGTCAGAGCTATTGACCTTCTTGAGGGAGTCATCACGGACATCAAGTCGGACTTTAAGAAGATGTCACAGGAGGGAACTCTTTTCCACCTGCCGACCACCATACGTCAGGCAGATTTTGGAATCTATAAATACCACGACACCCGCATATACGACGCGCTTTCAAACGTAGATGAATTTGTAGCCCACTTCCTTACGTCAACGGATTTTCAAAAATTCGTAAAGAGCATTCTTGTTACTCGGAATGCCCCTGCTCAATACAGCAGGTTCGAACAAATCATCGCAGCAATCCGTAAGTTTTTTCGGGGCGCGAGTCCTGAGTTTGACGCTGCGTTCTCAGCCGTTCTGGATCTATCACATTCGTCGGTTCTGGCAGCGGGTGCGAGACGCCGTAGCAAAAGGGATCTGATTGGTGTGGAGGAGTTCCTTAACCTCCCGAACAAGAAGTCCCGCACAGCTAAGGACTTCATTGCCGACAGCGTGTTCCCCACAGACCCCGCCACGAACAACACAGCGCCCAAAGAGCCGGTTACCGCAGATGCAATCGTAGGTAAGATCGCAGAAGACGTTTCTCGCTCACAAGAAGAGGCGGTCAGACTTTCATCCGGCTTGCAGGCGGCGACTGGAGTGGATGTCAGGGCCGAGCAGCGTGGTCAGCAGGCACTAGAAAGACTCATTTCATTTGTCAGGAACCGTGTTGCCCCTCCCGAAATGCGGGTGGACGTTGACCTTAACCACCCAACCATGGCGTCCGTTAACTCGGAAACCGGAACCATGGTTATCAACCCCACTAAACTCGCAGCTTTAGTGAAGGATCTCCAGAACCGCAATGGGGGAAGACCCGTCTCCATGCGGAACCAGATGAATGCCGTGGCTGTCGTTATCAACGAGGAGATAGCCCACGCCGCTTCTGTGGCCTCCCTTACTCGTTCGGAGCAACAGGAGATTATTGATAGCATGACGTTCGCCGAGGCGGAAGAAGCTATAAGCAACTACGGAGACGAGGGCAATGAGGCCAAGCGGGCCAGTCTACGAGACGGTTGGCAAAACGGAAACAGGGATGCTCAGGTCGAAGTGATGGAGGAATATCTGCGCCAACACGCCCAGAAAGTTACTCGGGGGTTCAGCACAGAAGAAGAGGTCGCTTTCATTCGCCGAAACCCAAACGTCCTCCAATACGTCATTCAGTATTTCAAGCGGTTCCTGAAAAAGCTCGGCTACTACAGGGCTCGCAGAGACATCAGCCCACAGTTAAGAACCGCAGTTGACCGAGTCGTCAACGAGGTCAGGGCTCTGGAGGCAGGATTCAGGCACATATCCAACCTCAAACCATTCGACCCGAACAACCCTGAGTCTGTCATCGAACAGTTCAGGAAACAGGCGAACATGAACAAGCCTATCGAACGGGCCGATGAGCCGAGGGAAACCGAACGCGTGATGGTGGATTCAGGGATCACGGTTCAGGTTCCAGAAGATGCAGGCGATGTTATCAACGCCCGCGAGTGGGACAAGGTTGGCAGACAGCTTGGCTCTAACATGGGCGGGGTGTATGAAGACGAGAATGGGAAGAAGCATTACTTCAAACAGAGCAAGACACCGGAACACGCTCGTAATGAGGTGCTGGCCACGATTCTTTACGAGACTGTAGGAGCTGATGTTCTCCCCATCCGATTGGCGACGGGCAAAAATGCAGCGGGAGAGGACGTTCTGGGGACGGCCTCTGAGTGGCGAGAAGACTTCACGGACTTCGACCCAGAAGATCCAGCGATGCGTAAACTAGCTTATGACGACTTCGCAGTCCACGCGTGGTTGGCCAACTGGGA
>MDSZ01105104.1_pt1 | contig 12071 bp, 10 predicted proteins | sample 811201 | NCBI WGS metagenome assembly MDSZ01 (sample SAMN05326647, study PRJNA326480) | marine metagenome | isolation source: seawater | place: Indian Ocean: North | collected 2010
TGCTCAAAAATATTTAGATATTTAATGATTTATGAAATACCATGTTCCAGTTTTACTTAATGAATCAGTTAATGGATTAAGTATCAAACCTTCAGGAACATATTTAGATCTAACTTTTGGAGGAGGAGGTCACTCTAAGTTGATTTTGGAAAAATTAAATTTGAATGGAAAATTATTTTCATTTGATACAGATGATGATGCTATTGAAGAAAATAAAATTAAAAATGATAATTTTCATCTAATTCAAAGTAATTTCAGGTTTTTTGATCTTCATATAAAAGAAAGAGGTATAAATAAAGTAGACGGTATTTTAGCTGATTTAGGAGTTTCATCTCACCAGATTGATAAAAAAGAAAGAGGCTTTTCTTATATGGATAATAATAGATTAGATATGAGAATGTCTGTTCAAAATGATTTGTCAGCAGAAGAAGTATTAAATAATTATGATCAAAATAGTCTTCAAAATATTTTATTTGAATATGGAGATATAAAAAATTCTAAAATAATTGCTAGAGAAATTATTTCTTATAGAGAAAAGAAAAGAATAAAAAATAATAAGGATCTATTAGAGGCAATTAAAAACATTTCTGAAAAAAAAATGAGTTATAAATTTTTATCAAAATTATATCAAGCAATAAGAATTGAAGTTAATGATGAAATTAATTCATTAAGAGAAATGTTAGAAAAATCTGTAAAATTTTTGAATTCCTCTGGAAGGTTAGTAGTAATTTCTTATCATTCTCTTGAGGATAGATTAGTTAAAAATTTTATAAATAAATCAAGTTTTGATTCAGATTTTAATAAGGATTTATTTGGTAAAAAAATCCAATTCTTTAAAAGAATTAATAAAAAACCTATAGTTCCAAATGAAGAAGAAAGAGCTATAAATACAAGATCAAGAAGTGCTAAACTTAGAATTGGAGAGAGATTATGAGCATTAAAGAAAATTTGAATAATCTAATAGATACTATGAAAAATCAATTTCCTAGTTCATTAAATTTTGACTTAGCTAAAGTTTTATACTTACTGTTTTTTTTAATTATTTACATAAGTAATCAACATTCTGTAGAGAAAAAGATAAGAGAAATAAGTCAATTAGAGAAAGAAGTTGAGGAATTAAGAACAGACTATATAACCCTTAACAATAATTATATGTTTTCAAGAAAAGAAACTGAAATTTTGAAAAGAGTTAAAGATTTAAAATTAAAGAGTTCAAAATTACCCCCTGAAAAAATTACGATTGAAGAATGAATATTAAGAAGGAAATACTATTTCGAGTCAAAATAGCCTTTGCATTTTTATTAATGACAAGTTTGGCTATAGTATACAGTATTTTTAATCTTCAGTTTAGAGAGGGAGAGTATTGGCAATCAAAATCAGAAAATATCAATTTTAAATTTGATAATATAAAAGCAAGTAGAGGTAATATTTTATCGGATGATGGAAGTATTTTAGCAACCTCACTACCATTTTATAAAGTTGCAATTGATCCATCTATAGCCACTGAGAAATTATTAGAGGAAAATATAGATTCATTAGCTTTATTATTGTCCTCTTTTTTTCAAGATAAAACAAAAACTCAGTATAAAAATAATATTCTCTCAGCAAGAAAAAACAATAGAAGATATCTTCTGCTGAATAGAAGGAAAATTGATTACCAAGAAAAGAAGGAATTATCATCATGGCCTTTATTTAGAGAAGGTAGATTAAATGGTGGTGTTCTTTTTGAGAAAAAAGATGAGAGATTTAGACCTTTCTCTAAATTAGGATATAGAACAATTGGTTCAGTTGATGAAAATAATAATGGAACTGTAGGTTTAGAATACAGCTTTAATTCTTATTTAGATGGTATAGATGGAAAAATTTTAACTCAAAAATTAGCTGGAAATCACTGGTTGCCAATTTATGATGGCTCTGAAATTCAACCTAAAAATGGATATGATATTATAACAACTATAAATGTGAATCTACAAGATATTGCGGAATCTGCTCTTTTGAAAGGCTTAGAATTAAATGATGCAGATTATGGATCTGTTATTCTAATGGAAGTTCAGACCGGAGAAATAAAAGCAATTTCTAATTTTAGTAAAAATAAATCAGGTTATTATACTGAAAATTATAATTATGCAATTCAAGGAATGCATGAGCCAGGTTCTACATTTAAACTTGCTAGCTTGTTAGCTTATGTAGAGGAAACTAGTAGGTCAGTAGATGATAGTGTTGATACTGGAGAGGGAGAATATAGATTTTACACTGAAATAATGAAAGATCATAAGCCTGGCGGATTTGGAAAAATTACAATTAAAGAAATTTTTGAAAAAAGCTCAAATATAGGAGTAGCTATGTTAATAGATAATACATTTAAAGAAAAGCCTAAGAATTATCTAAGTTATTTAAAGAAATTTGGATTTAGTGATAATTTTGATTTTCAAATCTTTGGTTCATCAAAACCTCAAATTAAAAATTATTCTGATTCTACATGGAGTAAGGTTTCTTTACCATGGATAGCTCATGGTTATGAATTAATGCTTACTCCTTTACACACTTTAACTTTTTATAATGCTATTGCTAACGGAGGATATTATCTTGAGCCGCAGATTGTAAAGCAAATAAAAAATGCTAATGAAATTATTGAAGAGTTTGAAATTGCAGCCCCTGAAAAAATTGCGACAAAAAATTCAATTAAAACTATGAAAAATTTGCTGGAGGGTGTAGTTGAAAATGGAACTGCTGATAATATCAAACATAGTAATTATAAAATTGCTGGTAAAACTGGAACAGCAAAAAAAGTTGTTAATGGAAGATATGTAAATAGATATTATACATCTTTTGCTGGGTTTTTTCCTTCAGAAGATCCAAAATATAGTTGTATAGTTGTAATTGATAATCCAAAAAAATATAGAATTGGTGGCAGTGATGTAGCTGCTCCTGTATTTAAAGAAATAGCTGATAAAATATTTATCTCAGATAAAAAATATTTTACAGAAATAAAAGATGAAGAATTTAAATTCTCCTTTCCTCAGATTAGATCTGGATTTAGAAAGGATCTTGTCTATTTATCTAATAATATGGCTCTATCAAATCATTCAACAAATGAAAGTGATTGGGTGAGAACTAAATTAGTTGATAATTCAATTTATTGGGAAAAGATAAATTCAAATTCAATATATGTTCCAAATGTAGTTGGAATGACTCTAAAAGATGCGATTTTTATTTTAGAATCGAGAGGATTGAAAGTGTCTTTTAAAGGAAAGGGTAGAGTAAAATATCAAAATATTCCTCCAGGAAAATTATCTAAAAACTTCAATTCAATTAATATAAACTTAGGATGAAAAATTTAATTAAAATCTTAAATGATATTAAAATATTGTCATCTCATGGTGAAATGAATAAGTTAATTGGTGGTATTACTGATAACTCGAAAGCAGTAGAAGAAGATTTTTTATTTTTTGCAATTGAAGGAAATGATTTTGATGGTCATAAATTTATTGATGATGCTATATCTAAAGGATCTAATACTATTATTTGTTCAAAGCTTCCTGCTCGTTTAAATAAGAATATTTCATATGTATTAGTTGAGGATATAAGAGAATCTGTTTATAAAATTTCTTCAAACTTTTATGGAAACCCAGAAAAGAAAATTAAAATCATAGCTGTAACTGGTACAAATGGTAAAACCTCAATTGTTTTTTTTCTATATAATTTTTTCAAATCACTTAATATAAAAGTTGGTATGTTATCTACAATTGAAAATAGAATTGATGATCAAATTTTAGATGCAAATCTCACAACTCCTAATCCAATTGAATTTTTAAAAATTCTAAATAATATGGTTACAAAAAAATGTGAATTTTGTTTTATGGAAGCTAGTTCACATGCTATCCATCAAAAAAGAATAATTGGAAAAAATATTTTTGCTGGTATATTTTCAAATTTATCTCATGATCATCTTGATTACCACAAAACATTCAAAAATTATATTAATGCAAAAAAAATATTATTCGATAGTCTAAGTAAAAATTCATATTCTATAATAAACTCAGATGATAAAAGATCAGACTATATTACTCAAAATACAAAATCAAAAGTTATAACTTATGGATTAAAGAATGTTTCTGATTATAATGCTAAAATAGTTGAGAGTACTGCAGAAAGTCTTACTTTAAACTTTGATAAATTAGATGTTACTTTTAAAATAATTGGTGATTTCAATGCATATAATATCTTGGCAGTATATTCTCTTGCTAATATTTTAAACTTTGAGAAAGATTTAATTCTAAAAAAATTATCTGAATTAAATACTCCAAGTGGCAGGTTTGAATTTTTATTAGGCAAAAATGATCAAATTGGAATTGTTGATTATGCTCATACACCTGATGCCTTAGAAAATATTCTTTTAAATATTCTAAAATTCAAGAAAAATAAAAAACTTATTACGGTAGTTGGCGCAGGAGGTGACAGAGATAAATCTAAGAGACCTAAAATGGGTAAAATTGCTTCAGATCATAGTGATTTTGTTTTTTTTACTTCTGATAATCCAAGAAATGAAAATGAAAATGATATAATATCAGATATCATAGATGGTGTTTCTAGGGATAATTATGAAGTTGAAATAGATAGAAAGAAAGCAATTGAAAAGGCGTTTAATAGATTTAATACTAATTCTATCATTTTAGTTGCAGGTAAGGGACATGAAAAATATCAGATTATACAAGATAAATCATTACCTCATGATGATAAACAAATTATTAAAAAGTTAATTTTATAAGAAATGTTATATAATCTATTTGAATATTTAAATAATAATTACGATTTAGCTGGAACGGGCGTCTTTCAATACCTTTCATTTAGGGCAGGAATGGCAGCTATATTTTCTTTAATTATTAGCATTTTATTTGGTAAAAAAATTATTAGTATTCTTAGTAAGTTTCAATTATCAGAAAATATAAGGGATCTTGATTTAGAGGGTCAAATAGAGAAAAAAGGGACACCAACAATGGGTGGAATTATAATTCTTATATCCATTCTTATCCCCACTCTTCTATTTGCTGACCTTGATAATATTTATATTTTAATAATGTTAATAGTAACTGTTTTTGTGGGGTTAATAGGTTTTATTGATGATTATTTAAAAATTAAAAAGAAAAATAAAGATGGATTACAAGGTAGATTTAAAATTATAGGTCAAATAATAATTGGAATCTTTGTTTCATACATAATTATTACTGATGACTCGATTGTAGTTAGGAACTTTACAGAATCGATATCTCAAGAAAATTTGAAAGATGGTATTGAACATATTGATACAAAAGATTTAATTACAACAATACCTTTTGTTAAGGATAATGAATTTGATTATAGATGGCTATTACCAGAATTTCTTAATGATTATACCTGGTTGTTATATAGTTTAATTATTATATTCATAATAACTGCAGTTTCAAATGGTGCTAATATAACTGATGGTTTAGATGGTCTAGCAGCTGGTACCTCTGCAATAGTTGGAATTACATTATCTATATTTATTTATTTATCTGGAAATATAATTTTCTCAGATTACTTGAATATTCTTTACATTCCAAACATTGGTGAACTTGTCATTTTTTCTTTTGCATTTGTAGGAGCTTGTATTGGCTTTATTTGGTATAATTCATATCCTGCTCAGGTATTTATGGGTGATACAGGTAGTCTATCAATTGGAGCTATCATTGCAGTTTTAGCAATTATTGTTAAAAAAGAATTGCTAATTCCTCTTCTTTGTGGGATTTTTTTGATTGAAAACTTATCAGTAATTATCCAGGTTCTATATTTTAAATACACAAAAAATAAATATGGTGATGGTAAAAGGCTTTTCCTTATGGCTCCTTTACATCATCACTATCAAAAGAAAGGAATTCATGAAACTAAAATTGTTGCAAGATTTTGGATGGTTTCTATCTTACTTGCAATTATGACATTAGCAACTTTAAAATTGAGATAAATTGATTTATTGGTTAAAAAGAAATATTCAGGGTGATAAATATATTTGGTTAATTGCTATAACTCTTTCAGTTATAGGTTTACTTGCAGTTTATAGCGCAACTAGTCTACTTGCATTTCAGCAAAAGGGTGGAAACACTGAATTCTTCTTATTGAAACATTTTTTATTAATTGCATTCAGCTTTGTTGCAATGTGGTTTGCTCATAAAATTGATTATAAATATTATTCAAAAATTTCCTTGATTGGGCTGTATGTTTCTTTACCCCTTTTATTTTTAACATATAAGTTTGGAGTAAATATCAATGAAGCATCTAGATGGATTAGTATACCAATTATAAATATGGCTTTTCAACCCTCAGATCTTGCAAAACTTTCTCTAATAATATACTTGTCAAGTTTTCTTGCTAAAAAACAATATGATTTAGAAAATATTAAAACCTTAATTATGCCATTTATTTGGATAGGTTTAATATGTATGTTTATAGCATTAACTAATTTATCAACGGCATTGATTCTTGGAGCTACTTCAATCTTATTAATGTTTATTTCCAGAGTTAGAATTTCTCATTTATCTCTTTTGATTTTATTTATTTTAATTAGTGGTGGAATTGCATTATTAACTGGCCAAAGAGGGTACACTGCAATTAGTAGGGTTGAAGATTTTATAAATAAAAAAAATTTACCTTATCAACTTGAACAAGCCTACATAGCTGTATCAACTGGTGGTCTTTTTGGTAAAGGCCCTGGAAATAGTAATCAGAAAAATTTTCTTCCACAATCATCTTCAGATTTTATTTATGCTATAATAGTAGAGGAATACGGTTTTATTATGGGTATTTCAGTCCTTTTGCTTTATTTAATCTTATTATATCGAGGGCTAAAAATATTTATTAATTCCGATAGACCCTTTGGTGGACTATTAAGTGCTGGATTGAGTTTTGCTCTTGTAATTCAAGCAATAACTAATATGTGTGTTGTTGTGGGGTTACTTCCGGTCACAGGAGTAACGTTACCTTTAGTCAGTATGGGAGGTACATCACAATTATTTACTGGTATCACAATTGGAATAATATTGAGTATTAGTAGAGAAAATAATAAAGAAATAAGTTATGCATAAGCCAAAGAAAATTATTTTATGTGGAGGTGGAACAGGAGGTCATATTTTTCCGATGTTGGCAATAGCTGAAGAATTCAAAAAAGTAAATTCTGATAATCAAATTTTATTTGTAGGTTCTAGTGATAGAATGGAAATGGAAATAGTTCCAAAATATAATTTCCCAATTTATGGATTATGGATTTCTGGTATTAAAAGATCTTCAGTTTTATTGAATATATTATTTGTTGGGGTTCCATTTATTTTACAAAACTTTTTACTTCCATTTAAATTAATTTATTCTATAATAAAATCACTTTATATTTTATTAAGACATAAGCCTGATTTTGTAATTGGTTTTGGTGGATATTCATCAGGTCCATTTTTGTTAATTTCTAATTTTTTAAATTTCAAAACTGCGATACAAGAACAAAATTCTTTTCCAGGTTTAACTAATAAAATGTTATCAAATAGGATAAAATATATTTTTACAGCATATGAAAATTTAAGTTATACATTTAAGAACAATACTGTTTTTAATTTTGGAAATCCAATTAGAAATTTGGAATTTAATTCAAATAAAAATTCTCATGAATATTTTGGGTTGGATAAAACAAAAAAAACAATTTTGTTTTTAGGTGGAAGTTTAGGAGCTCAAAGTATTAATGAAGGTATTCTAAATAATATTTCATTAATTAGAGAATCTTCATATCAAGTTATATGGCAAACAGGCAAATTTTATTATAAAAATATTCTGTCAAAAAATATTCAGGATAAAAATTTAGTGATAAAAGATTTTATAGATAGAATGGATTTAGCATATAATGCTTCTGACCTTATTGTGTCTAGGGCAGGCGCAATTGCTATTTCTGAATTATGTGTTATATCTAAACCATTAATTTTAATTCCTTCTCCAAATGTCGTTGATGATCATCAGACAAAAAATGCATATGCAGTTGAAGAAAGAGGAGGTTGTATTGTGATAAAAGATTCTGAAGCTAAAAATACAATGATAAAGATGGCCTTTGATTTATTTGATAATAAAAATAAGATGGATAAAATGAAAGATTCATTAAGGAAATTAGCATCTCCAGATGCGACCAAAAAAATTGTTAATAAAATTTATGATATAATATGATTAATAAAATTATTAATGGATTTATTATTTTGATTTTAATAGTCTCTGCTTTTTCATTTATTTTTTTCTTCAAAAAAAAATCTAATTCTAATTTTAGTAATTTAATAATTGATGTGGATAGCGCTTTTTTAGATAATAGTTACATAAAAAGTTTTTTATCAAATCAAATTTTATCGGATTCACAAAATATTAATTTTAATGATTTAGAAAATAAGTTTGCATCTATTTCTCATGTTCAAGATGTTGCTATATATAAAGATTTAATTGGAAATTTAAATATTGGAATTAAACAATATATTCCAATAGCTAGAATTGTCTCAGGAAGTCTATCTGATAACTATATAAATGATGAAGGCCATATTTTCCCTATATCTTCTAGATATTCAAAAAGAGTTCTTTTATTACATATTAATGAGAAATTTTCAAAAGATAAAAAATTGACTTCCTCCAAGTTTGGAAAAGATTTATTGGAAATGATAAATTTTATTAATAGAGATGAGTTTTTTTCTAAAATAATTTCAGAATTAGAGATAAATTCTAATAAAAATATTGTGATTCATCCACAATTTTCAAAACAAAAAATTATTTTTGGGTATCCCGATAATTTGGATGAAAAGTTTGAAAAAATAAATATTTTTTACAAAAAAATTGTTCCAGCTAAAGGTTGGAATACCTATAAAACTGTTAATGTAAAATTTAAGAATCAAATTATTTGTGACAAAAGCTAGTAAATGGAAAAGCAAAAAAAATATTATACAGCATTAGATATTGGAACTTCTAAAATTTGTGCGATTATAGCTGAGCAAAATGAAAATAATAAGTTAAGTATTGTAGGATTTGCTGAAACTGATTCAGAAGGTGTATCTGAAGGAATGATTCAAAATCTCATTAAGGCTACATCTAAGATAAAAGAGGTAGTTCTTAAAGCTAGTGAAATGGCCAAGGTACCTATAGAAGAAGTTAATGTAGGAATAGCTGGGAAACATATAAAAAGCTTTAGTACTCACCATTCTATTGGTTTGCAAAATAACGAAAATGAACCTATTGAGATAAATAATAATCATGTTAAAAAATTAGAGCAAAGATCTAAGATGGCTGTAATTCCAACTAATCATAAAATAATTCATAGTATGCATCAAAAATTCACTATCGATGAAGATCATGATTCTGTAGATCCAATAGGAGAGTTTGGAAAAAAACTAGAGGCTGATTTTCATATAATAAGTGCTAATAAAGTAGATATAAAAATTATGGAAGAGTCTATTAAGAGGTCAAATGTTAGATGTAAAAATTTAATTTTGGAACCTCTAGCATCTAGTCTAGCTTTGCTTGATGAAAATGATAAAGAGGATGGAATATGTTTAGTTGATATTGGAGGTGGTACTACTGATATTTCAATATTTCATGATAATATAATTAGGCATACTGCTGTAATCCCTTTAGGAGGAGATATAGTTACTCAAGATATTAAAGAAGGATTAGGGCTACCCAGACATCATGCAGAAGCTCTTAAGATTAAGTTTGGTAAAGCTTTATATGTAAAAAGACCAGTTAAGGAGTTTGTGAAAATAAAGGGTGAAGGTCAGAGAGAAGATAAAAAAATATTATTAGATAATCTATATAAAATTATTGAAGCTAGAATGGAAGAAATCTTTGAAAAAGTTCATCAAGAAATTTTAAATAGTGGAATGAGTGAAAAACTTTCTGCAGGTATAGTAATTACCGGAGGTGGATCTCAGTTATTAAACCTAAAACAGCAAGTAAAATATATTACTGGTTTAGATGTAAGAAAAGGATATCCTTCATCTTACTTAACTAAATCTGATATTGTTAATCTTGAATTTCCAAAATATTCAACCTCAGTTGGCTTATTATTATGGGATTATATAAATACACTTAGTATTTCATCTCTGGATAAAAATATTTCATTTAAAAAACCATCATTACCCAAAGTCAATAATTTTGGTAAACTAGTAACTGAAAGAATTAAAGGTTTTTTAAAGGATGATGATCTTACTGAATTTAAAGATGAAAACTTATAATTAGATATGGCTTTTGAATTTGTTGTCCCTTCTCACCATAAATCAATTATCAAAGTAATTGGAGTAGGTGGTGGTGGTAGTAATGCAGTAAATTATATGGATTCAATTGGTATTAGAAATGTTGAATTTATTATTTGTAACACAGATATTCAAGCTTTACATTCCTCTAATGTAAAAAGCCAAATTCAAATAGGAATGGAATTAACTAAGGGATTAGGTGCTGGTGCTAATCCTGATAAAGGAAGAGAAGCAGCTTTAGAGAGCAGTCATGAAATAAGAGAATTGCTAAGAAATGATGGAACTAAAATGTTATTTATTACTGCTGGAATGGGTGGTGGTACAGGAACAGGAGCAGCTCCAGTTATAGCTAAAATTGCTAAGGAACTCGATATATTAACAGTTGGTATTGTTACTTTACCTTTTGATTTTGAGGGAAAATCAAAGATGGATAAAGCACTTGTTGGTGTTGAAGAATTGAAAAAAGGATGTGATAGTGTAATTACTATTCTAAATCAAAGATTAATTGAAATTTATGGTGATTTAAGCCAGTCTATGGCTTTTGAAAAAGCAGATGACATAATTGCAACATCAGCGAAATGTATAGCTGAAATTGTTACTATACCTGGACAGATAAATGTTGATTTTGAAGATGTAAATACTGTTATGAGAAACGCAGGAACATCAGTTCTTGGATCGGCAGAATCATCAGGTGATAACAGGGCTCAGGAAGCTGTTGAAAATGCAATAAATTCACCTCTTCTTAATGATAGAGAAATTTATGGTGCAAAAAAAATATTACTTAATATAGTTTCAGGCGGAGGAGATAATGAACTTACTACTCGCGAATTAAATACAATTACTCAACTAATTAATGAAGCATCTTCATCTAATGCTGAAATGATTTTTGGTACAGCTACTGATGGAGAATTAGATGACAGAGTTAGGGTGACAATTATTGCTACAGGTTTTGAAAATAATGAGCAGTTATCAGAAAATTCTATTGAGACTGAGGAAATTAATATTTCTCAAACTCAATTATTTGAAGAGAATAAAGTTGAATTTATTAAAAGAGAAGATCATGATCCTGTCGAAGAAGTTATTCATAATATAGAAGATGATTACCAAGAGTCTGAAGATTCTTTCGATACCAAAATTGAAGATTCTGAAAGAACAGATGAAGTTGTTATAGAAGAGTTAGATTCTTCTGATCCTTTCGAATTTGAGGAGTCATCAAATAAAAAAAATGATTATATATCAAAAAGGAAGAAAAGAGTTAATAATCATAACAATCAAAATTATGGTGATGAGTCTTTAGAACAAAAACTTGCTATACCAGCTTATAAAAGAAAAAATATTAGTCTTGATGATGAGTCAAGTGGTGAAGAAAGTAAAACTCTAGATTTTACTGAGGAAGATTAATAATTATTTATAAATTTACTTTCACAAATTTTTTTAATAATGAATTTTATCGTTTCTTCATCATATCTACTAAAAAATCTTAATTCTATAAGTGGTGTTATTACTTCAAACCCCGTTGTTCCAATTTTAGAGAATGTTTTATTCGAAATAGAAGGAGGTAATCTCTTAATTACTGCTTCTGATCTCCAAACGTCAGTAATGGTTGAATTACAAGTTGAATCAAAGGAAGACGGAAGCATCGCAATACCTGCAAAAATTTTAATTGAGACGCTGAAAAACTTACCTGAGCAACCAGTTACTTTTTCAATTGATGATCAAAATTATAATATAGAAATTAATTCAGATAATGGAAGATATAAATTAGCTGGTGAAAATTCTGCTGATTTTCCTAAAGTTCCA
>MDSZ01260279.1_pt1 | contig 12071 bp, 10 predicted proteins | sample 811201 | NCBI WGS metagenome assembly MDSZ01 (sample SAMN05326647, study PRJNA326480) | marine metagenome | isolation source: seawater | place: Indian Ocean: North | collected 2010
TCTATCAAAATAAAGATGATTTAGCATTTGAAAGAATAATAAATAATCCTAAACGCTCAATCGGTGACAGTACTTTAAAAATGATTCATGAGTATTCTAAAAAAAATTCTTTAAGTTTAGAAATTTCATCTAAAACGATGATAGATTCAAACTTGATAAAACCTAAGGCTAAAACAAGCTTAATTTTATTTTTAGATTTACTTAAAAAATGGAGAAATGACCTAAAAAATAAAAAATATAATCATGTTAAATTATTACAAATTATTTTAGATGAGTCAGGTTATTCAGCAATGCTAAAAAATAAAAAAGATCTAGAAAATGAAAATAGACTAGAAAATATAAAAGAACTTTTAAGTGCTATGAAAGAGTTTGATAATTTAGGGAGTTTTTTAGAACATGTTTCGTTAGCAACTTCTATTGATGAAGACTGGGATGGGGAAAAAGTAAATATGATGACCATGCACGGAGCTAAAGGTCTTGAATTTGATGTTGTTTTTTTGCCAGGTTGGGAAGAGGGTTTATTTCCTCATCAAAAATCTCTTGAAGAAAAAGGTCAAAACGGATTGGAGGAAGAAAGACGACTTGCATATGTTGGAATTACAAGAGCAAAAAAAATTGCAAATATTTCTTTCTCAATGAATAGATTTTATCAAGGTGATTGGATTGATTCACTAGCCTCAAGATTTATTGATGAATTACCAGAGAAATATTTAGAAAAAAATTCAAACTTTGATGATGGCAACGAAAATATCGATGATTTCGATTTTAATCAAGATTTGGAAAATGATGATAATATCAGAAGCCCGGGATGGATAAGATATTTAAAAAAAATTAAATGATTAAAAAAAGATTAAATAAATTAAAAAAAAGTTTTAAAAAATATTCTATCGATGGTTATGTAGTTCCAAAAAATGATGAATTTTTTTCAGAGTATTCAAAAAAAGATAGATTAAAAATTATTTCAAATTTTAGTGGTTCTGCAGGATATGCTGTTATTTTAAAAAAAAAAAATCTTTTATTTGTAGATGGTAGATATACTTTACAGGGCCAAAAAGAGTCTGGTCAAAATTTTAAAATTGTTGATTATCAAAAAATTTTTGATTGTAGTATATTTAAAAAATTAACAATTGGTATTGACCCAAAATTATTTACTTCTAATCAAATAAAAAATTTTTTTAAAAAAAATAATAAAGTTAAAATTATAAATCAAAATTTAATAGATAAAATATACAAAAATTATCCTCAATCTCATAAAGAATTTTTTTCACTTAAAGATGATGTAGTTGGTGAAAATTATAAATCAAAGATTCTTAAAATATTTAAATATTTAAAAAAGAATAAAGCAGGTTATATATTTATCAGCGCACCCGAAAACATTGCCTGGTTACTAAATATAAGAGGCTATGATAATCCTAATAGTCCTATTCCGAACTGTTATTTACTTATAAGTGATAAGAAAGACTTGTATTTAATTACTAAAAAATCCAAAGCTAAAAAATTAATAAATGAAAATAAAATTAAAAAAGAAAAAGTTATAGAACCTAATAATTTAGAAAATTTTTTAAACAAAATAAATTCAAGAAAAAAATTTATCATTGATGATAAAACTTGCTCTTTATTTTTTGAAAATATTTTAAAAAAAAAATTTCAAATTATTAAAAAACAAGATCCAATATATTCATTAAAGGCTATTAAAAATAAAAAAGAAATTCAAAACATGATTGATGCACATGTTCTAGACGGAGCTGCTTTAACAAAGTTTATTTATTGGATGAAGAAAGTTAATAAAGAAAGAATTACTGAAGTCAAAGCACAAAATAAACTGGAGACTTTCAGAAAACTAAACAGTAATTATTTATACCCAAGTTTTAAAACCATTGCCGGAAGTGGAAAAAATGGAGCTATAGTTCATCATAGAGCCACTTTAAAAAATAATAAAGTTATTGATAAACCAGATATTTTTTTATGTGATTCTGGAGGACAATATAAATATGGAACTACAGATGTAACTAGAACCATATGTTTTCAGAAACCGTCTAAAATTATCAAAAATGTTTTTACAAGAGTTTTAAAAGGACACATTGCCGTTGTAACCTCAAATTTAAAAAAATTTTATAATGGACACCTCATTGACATTAGAGCTAGAAAATTTTTAAAAGAAATTAATTTAGATTATGCCCATGGAACTGGTCATGGAGTAGGTTTTTATCTTAATGTTCATGAAGGACCCCATGCTATTTCAAAAAATAATAAAATAAAATTTTCTGAAGGTATGATTGTAAGTAATGAACCTGGTTATTATAAAAAAAATAAGTTTGGTATTCGAATTGAAAATTTAATTTATGTAAAAAAAAAACAAAAGAAAATATTTTTTGAAAATTTAACACTTGCACCAATAGATAAAGATTTAATAAATTTTAATCTATTAGATAAATTTGAAAAAAATTATCTTTTTAGATATCACCTTCTTGTTTATTCCAGGCTAGAAAAATATTTAAATTTAAATGAAAAAAGATGGTTAGCTAGCTTTATTTAATATTTTAATTAAATCACTTTGATTTAAGATTTTTATATTTAATTCTTTTGCTGTATCAATTTTTCTTTTAGTAGGGTTTTTGCCAATAATCAAAAAATCAAGTTTTTTTGAGACATTACTGACTATTGATCCTGAATTTTCTTCAATCAACGTTTTAGCCTCAGCTCTACTCATTCCATCAAGCTTGCCAGTCAGCATAAATGTTTTATTGTTCAATAGTCCATCAGACTTTTGTATTTTTGCATCTTTTACAACAAGAATTTTTTCTAATTCATTTAAAACTCTTATATTTGTATCATTCGCAAAAAAACTCTTAATTGAATTTATTTGGGTTTCACCTATTCCATCAATATTAAGTAACTCATCAAATTTTTTTTTTTTTGATAAAAGTAAAAAATTTTTAAATGACTTCAAATTTCTTGATATTAATTTTGCATTTTCTAAACCAATATGTCGTATTCCCAAAGCAAAAATAAATCTTTCAAATGTGATTGTTTTTTTTAAATCAATTGAATGTTTTAGATTGGCAACAGATTGTTTTCCCCAACCATCTAAATTTTCAATTTTTTTATAACTTAGTTTAAAGATATCTTGAGGTAATTTTATAAATTTTAAACTCCAAAAATTTTCAACAATTTTTTTTCCAAAACCCTCTATATTAAAAGCGTCTTTAGATACAAAATGTTTTATTTTTTCAATTGCCACTTTTTCACAATTATAACCTTCATTTGAACATCTTCTTACAGCGTCTTCTTTCTTAGTGATTGAATTGAAATCTTTAATAGTTTTAGAACCACAGGATGGACAATTAATTGGAAATTCAAATTTTTTTGTATCTTTATTCCTTTTTTTTAAATCTACAGAAATTACGTGAGGTATTACATCGCCAGCTCTTTCTACTACTACTGTATCACCTATTCTTATATCTTTTCGTACTATTTCTTCTTCATTATGTAATGTAGCATTTGAAACAACAACACCCCCAATATTTATAGGTTTTATCTTAGCAACAGGTGTTAAGGCACCTGTTCGTCCAATCTGGATTTCGATATTTTCTATTACTGAAATTCCTTTATCAGCAGAAAACTTGTGTGCTATAGCCCATCTTGGTGCATTTGCAACATTACCCAATCTTTTTTGTAATTTAAAATCATTGACCTTATAAACAATGCCGTCGATATCAAAATCCAACTGATTTCTTTTTTTTTCAATTTCATTATAATTTCTCATCAAATTTTCAATTTTTCTAATAGTCTTATTTAATGGGTTGGTTTTAAAACCCCATTCTTTCAACCTCATCAAATAATTATCTTGTGTTGATATTTCTAAACCCATTTCATAACCAAAAGTGTAAGCGATAAATTTTAATGGAATTTTTTTTGTCTCTTTAGGATTTTTTTGTCTTAAAGATCCCGATGCAGCATTTCTAGGATTGGCAAACTTATCACTTATTTTTTTAAAATCACTATTTTGTATAAATACTTCACCTCTAACATCAATTTCTTTTGGAAAATTTTTAAATTTTATATTATGAGGTATATCATTAATTGTCTTTAAATTTTCAGTAATATCCTCTCCTTCTTTTCCATCACCTCTAGACAATCCAGTAACAAATTTTCCATTCTTATAAATTAATGAAGCAGAGATCCCATCAATTTTTGGTTCTGCACTATATTCAATATCGAAATTTTTGTCCTTGTTTAAATAATTAAGGATTCTTTTTTCAAAATTTTCTAAATCCTCTTGATTAAAAGCGTTAGCAAGTGAAAGCATGGGCACTTTATGTGAAACTTTCTTAAAATTTTTTGATGGTTTGAAACCTACTGTATTTGATGGTGAGTCTTTGCTATTTAAAAATTTATATTTTTTTTCTAGATCAATTATATCTTTTTTTAATTTATCAAAATCAGCATCATTTATTTTTGGGTTGTTTTTTTCATAATATAAAAAATTATTTTTTTTTAATTCCTTTATCTTCGATTCATATATCTTTTTTACTTGATCTTTATTCATAACTAAAAAAAAGTTTTAATTCTTTCTAATAACTTTTTCTTTTTGTCTTTGTCATTTTTCTTTCGAGTAAATAAGTAATCTTTATTAAAAATTTTGTAGGATTGTTCATACCACTCACTTGATTGATAATTATATCCTAAAACACTAGCATACTTTTCAGCTTCAATTTCTAGACCAATTGTATAATATACCTCGACTAGTCTATGTAATGCCTCCTCAACATAAATAGTGGTATCATAATTATTTATGACAAACTTCAATCGATTTACAGCTGCAATCCATTTTTGTTTTTTCATATAATGGCGAGCCACATACATCTCTTTTGCAGCTAGCATATCTTGAATTAATTCTAACTTATATTTGCCATCTAAAGCATAATCAGTTTCGGGATATCTCTTGATAATAAGATTAAAATATTGTTTGGCTTGAAATAATGGTCTTAAATCTTTTTTTTCATCTATTATGCTATCATAATAATTCATTGCTAAGAGATAATACGCATAATCTAAATTTTTATCTTTAGGATAGATTTTTATAAATCTTTTTAATTCATTAATAGAATCACTATAGTAACCTTGCGTCCAATAAGCATAAGATGCCATTAGTGAAGATTTAGGAGCCCATTTAGATTGGGGGTAAAGTAGCTCAGCTTCATTAAATTTTTTTGTAGCAAATAAAACGTCTCCTTTCTCAAGTGCAGCTACTCCAGAATTGTATGCTTCTATCATTTGCTCCTCTAAATTCATTCCTTCAATTTGAGTTGTGACTTGTTCTTTATTTTTTGAACAAGATGCCAAGAAAAAAAATAAAATCAGAATTGGTAAAATTTTTGTCATCAATAAATTAATCTAGCAGATTTTGATTAAAACTAAACTATTAAGCTATAGATCTAAGCTTATGTCTGTTTAGGAATGAATTTGGAATAGTTTTTTCTTTTACTTCTAAAATAGAGAAATTATTATCATCATTGAATACTTTTCTCAATAAATCGTTAGTCAACAGATGGCCTCCTTGAGAGCATTTTATACTTCCAATAATCTTAAAACCTGAGAGATATAAATCACCCATACAATCTAAAATTTTATGATTAACAAATTCTTTTTTATTTCTTAACTTTTCTTTATTTAAAATTTCAGTATCCTTTACAACAATTGCATTATCTAAAGATCCTCCAAGAGCTAAATTAGCAACTTTTAATTTTTCAATATCCTCAAATAAACAGAAAGTTCTTGAATTAAAAATATCCTTTAGATCTGATTTATATACATCAATATTATTTCTTTGTGTTCCAATAAATGAATTTTCGTACACTATTTCAAAATCAATATCTAAACTTAATTTACTAGGTTTAATTGAAATCTTTTTCTCATTTTTTTCAAGAGATATTTCTCTCTCAATTTTAATTATCTTTATTGGTGTGTTGCTAGTCTCTATCCCTGTATCTAAAATTTTTTTTACAAAAACTTTAGCAGACCCATCTAAAATTGGAACTTCTTGATTGTCAATTTCTACTTCAGCATTATCAATACCTAGTCCATAAAAAGCTCCCATCAAATGTTCTATTGTTGAAACAGAAACACCTGCTTCATTAGTTATAGTTGTACAGAACGAGGCATTACTAACGTTAAAGACATTGGGTATAACAATATTATTATTTTTTAAGTCAACTCTTTTAAATACAATTCCAAAGTTTGGTTTAGCTGGATTAACCACTAATTTAACATTTTTGCCAGAGTGCAGACCTACACCCTCAAATCTAATTGGAGCCTTAACAGTTTTTTGGTTTAATCCTGACATGCCGGAGTTTTGTAATATGAAAATGTAATATTTCAAAAACAACTAATATTACTGTAAAATACAAGTTTAACTGAATAAATTGAAGAATTTTTCAAAAAAACCCTTATTTTTTTCAATTTTAGGAATAAGTACAATTTCATTTGCATTAAAACCCTGAAGTATCAATTCACACATCTTAAATATATCTTCATCCTCTTTAAAAATACTTTTTATATATTTTGCAGATATTATTTTTTCTACTTTAATTTGATATTTACTTAAGGTTGTCTCTAATTGTTTTATTAACTTCTTTGATAAACAAATAAATAAAATCTCAAGGAATAAATGTTCACATTTAATATTTTTGGGTATTAATAAGTAACTATTATTATCAAGCATATATCTATTTATAATCATATGAATTAATTCTTTATCTTGATTATTTTCTTCTACTTCATTTTTAATATCCCCAAAAGAATATTTTAATTTATTTAAATCTACTTTATTTCCATAATTTTTATTTCGTATAGATACTTCAATATTTAGAAAATCATTGTTATCAATTATTATATAAATATCTTTTATAAAACTATTAGTTAATTTTTCAATTTTAAAAATATTTTCATCTAAAAAATTATCTAATGAATAATTTTCTTTTTTATTTTGAAAATTATCAACCAAAATTTGGTTTTCATAAAATTTCCTAGATTCATCATTTTTTTTAACTGAAATAGAAAACTTATCTTCACCTATATAAAGATAAGTTTTAAATAAATTTTCTTTATCCATTAATTATAACTTGATTAATAACTCTAGTATCTATTATTTTAGAATCTTTAAAATTATCATCCAATAATATTTTTGAGGAAATATTTAAAGCATTAATAAAATTTTTTTTTGGTAATTTTAACAAAACTTTATTATTCAATTCAAGATCAACTCTCTTAGAATTAAAAAAATAAATTTTTTTTATCTTTTGATATTCTAAATCTGATTCATCAATAATTTTTTTTAAAGAAATAAATTCCTCTATTTTAAATTCACCATCTATTTCAGGAATTTTTATATTATTTAATTCTAAATCAATATATTTACCATTCGACCCAATATAATATTTTTTTCCTTTTTTTATTTCATAAGCCAAAATATTTGTTTTTAGAATTTTAATTTTAAGTGTTGAAGGGTATTCTTTAAAAACAAAATAATTCTCAACTAAATTATTTGCATTTATAATTTTATTAATTTTTTTTTTTTCTAAAAAAAAGATATTTTTTGATTTTAAAAAATCTAAATTCTTTAAAATTTTGTTATTATTTTTGTTATCTAGTCCATTAATCCTTATTTTTTTTACACTAAAAATATCAGAAAAATTCAGATTTATATTTGTGACAGTACCAAATAATACAAATAATAAAAAATATGAGATAATTCTTTTATTTATTTTTTGATGCATCTTTTAAAATTAATTCAATTAACTTTATGAAACTGATTCCATGATAAGCAGCTATTTCTGGAACTAAAGAAAGGTTAGTCATTCCAGGTTGAGTATTGATTTCTAATAAATAAAACTTTCCTTTAAAAAACTTGAAATCTGATCTAGTTACTCCTCGACATCCTATAATTTTATGAGCTTTTAATGCAATTGACATAAGTTTAATATGATCCCTTTTTTTTATACTTACTGGAATTATATGTTCAGTTTTTGCATTAGCATTATATTTAGCTTTATAATCATAAAATTTTCTTTTAGGTTTTAATTCTATTGCACCTAGTTTTTTTGATCCAATAATAGCGGCTTGTATTTCTCTGCCTGAAATAAATTCTTCAATAATTATTTTCCCATAATTTTTTAACAGTTTTAATTTTTTAAAAATATTGTTTTTTGTACAAATAAAAACATTTACACTTGAGCCTTCATTAAGTGGTTTGATAACTACTGGAAATTTAAGTTTCTTTTCAATAAATTTTGATAAATTTGAGATTGGTTTTTTATAAGAATATATAAAGTATTTAGGTGTTAAAATATTATTTTTAATAAAAATTTTTTTTGATAATTCTTTATCCATTGCAATGGCAGATGAAATAACTCCTGAATGTGTATAAGGTATTCCTGTTGTTTCTAAAACTGTTTGAATATAGCCATCTTCTCCATATTGTCCGTGTAAAGCATTGAAAATGATATTTGGTTTAAAAGATTTAATTTCTTTGAATAATTGGAAATCTGGTTCAGCTATTTTAACTTTATAATTGTTTTTAGTTAACTCTTTTGCAACTTGTTTTCCTGTATTAAGACTAATAACTCTCTCTTTAGATATACCTCCAGAAATTATTAATATTTTTTTTTTCAAATTATTTCAAAATTTTAATTTCTTTTTCTAGACTAATTCCAGTTTTTTCTAAAACATTTTTAGCCACAAAATCAATAAGTTTATTCATATCTTCAAAAGTCGCATTACCTTTATTTACAAAGAAATTACAATGTTTATCCGAAATGCAAGCATCACCAAATCTTTTATTTAAAGGAACTGCATCTCTTATAAGCTCCCATACCTTCTTTTTAGTTTGTGATATTGGATTTTTAAAAGTACTACCACTTGTTTTAATTCTTGTGGGTTGATTTTTTTCTTTTTCTTTTTTTAGTTTTTCCATTTTATCTCTAATTTTATGCGAAACACTTTTTGTCCCTTTAAAAGATGCACTCAAAAAAATTAAATCCTCAGATAAGTTGTTTTTTCTATAATCAAATATTATATCTTTACTTGGAATTGTTACTATATTCCCAACTTTATCAATTGCCTGTATAGATATTAATATATCTTTAAATTCATTTCCAAAACAGCCAGCATTCATTTTTATTCCACCGCCTATAGTGCCTGGAATACATGATAAAAATTCAAAACCACTTAAATTATTTTTCATTGCAAAATCTGACAAAACTTTGTCTAAAACTGCACTTCCTGCTATTATAATGTCTTCACCAAGTAGAGAAATATTATTAAAATTTTTACTTAATTTTATTACTACACCATCAAATAATTTATCAGGTATTAAAATATTAGATCCAGCTCCAAGAATAAATAATTTTTCTTTATCATTTAATTTTTTTAGAAATTTGACTAAATCTACTAAATTTTCTGCAGTATAAAAAACTTTTGAATTTCCTCCAATGTTAAACCAATTTTTTTTTTTTAGATTTTGATCAAATTTTACCTTATCTCCAAATTCATATAATAGTTTTTTCAAGTTATCTTTATTCATTTTATTAAATCTGGAAGTTTTCTCATCCAACTAGAAATTGATCCTGCTCCCATACCAATCACAATTTTTTTTCCGTACATGTTTTTTTTAATAAATTTAGCCAATTGATCATTATTGTTTACTAAAAAAAGTTTTACTTTTGAATTCTTTATAATCTCCTTTGCAAAAGCATAATAATCAAAACCTAATTTAATCTTTTCCCCTGCGGTATAAAGAGGGCATAAGACAACAGTGTCTGCATTTTTAAAAGAAAATGAAAATTCTTTTCTCAAATCTTTCAATCTAGAAATTCGATGAGGTTGGAATATACAGACTTTTTCATAATTCTTGTAAACTTTTTCTACACCTTCTAATACAACTTTTATTTCTGTTGGGTGATGAGCATAATCGTCATAAAAATCTATATTATTAAAAGTGAAAATTTTATTAAATCTTCTTTGAACACCTTTAAAGCTTAATAATCCTCTCTTAATATCTAATATAGAAATACCAACAGTTAAAGCTACAGCTGCAGCAGCAACAGAGTTTTTTACATTATGTAAACCAAGTAATGGGACCTTAATTTTTTTAATGAAAAGCTTTTTTTTATTTGGAACATTTACTTGTAAATCAAATTCTGAAAATTTTGTTGTTTGCTTTAAATTTTTAATTAAAAAATTTGACTTTGGGCTAGTGCCATATGTATAAAAGTTTTTATCTTTTAATTTTCTTACAAAAATTTTGTTAATCTTGTCATCAATACAAATAAAAGATTTTCCAAATGAAGGAACTTTATCAATAAATTTAGTAAAATATCTTTTTAAATCATCCATTGATTTATAAAAATCCATATGTTCTCTATCAATATTTGTAATAATTGAATATGTCGCTGGAATATGAACAAAACTTCCATCAGACTCGTCAGCCTCTAAAATTGACCAATCACTTTTTCCAAGTTTTGCAGTATTTTTTATAGAGTTAATCACACCACCATTAATAATTGTAGGATCTAATTTAGTTTTTTGAAAAATAGAGGCCACCAAAGATGTTGTTGTTGTTTTACCATGTGAACCAACAACTACTATGTTTTTGGTTAGTGAAACTATATGAGCCAACATTTTTCCCCGAGTAATAATCGGTAAATTTTTTTTTTTGGCTTCAATAATTTCTGGATTATTTTTTTTTATCGCTGAAGATATAACAATAATTGTAGCATTTTTTACATTTTGTTTTTTTTGTCCTATAAAAACTTTTATTTTTTCTTTTTTCAATCTTTCAATATTCTTATTCAAGGATTGATCACTACCTTGAATTTTAAATCCTTTTCCCTTCATAATTAGAGAGAGACCACTCATTCCAATCCCACCTATACCAACAAAATGGATAATTTCATTTTTTGCTAACTCAATTTTCATTTAAAATTCCTATAATTTTTTGATTAACATTAATCCAAGTATTTTGGTAATTTAATCTTTTTAAATTTTCCTTTTTTTCAAAATAATCGTTTTTTTTTTTTAAAATATGCGTTAGCAAATCCCCTATTTTATTTTCAAAATTATTTTGATTTATAACCCAACAACAATTTCTAGTTCTATAGTGTTCTGCATTTTCAAATTGATGATTGTCTTTAGAAGTTGGCAATGGAACTGCAACAAAAGGAACTTGTAAAACTGATAATTCTGCGAGAGTAGAGGCTCCAGATCTAGTTATACAAAGATTTGCTTTTTGAATAATATTGAAGAAATTTTTTTCAAAGCTGAAAATTTCACTTTCAATATTGCTCCGTTCATAGAAATTTTTTAAATTTTGTATGTTATTTTTATGTGTCTGTTGAATTATTTTTATTGGAAAATTTTTTGAAATATTGACGATAATTTCTTTTAAATTATTATCAAAAATACTTGCACCTTGACTTCCTCCTACAACCAATATAACAAATTTTTTTTCTGTCTTTGTATCTAAATCTAAACTATATATTTTCTTTTTTACTAGAGGATTAATAATAAAAATTTTTTTCTTAAAATTTTCAGGAAAATTTTTTAATTGATCAGTATAACATAAAATTTTCTTACATGATTTTAAAAAAAATCTATTTGCTCTACCTAAAACTAAATTTGGTTCTACCAAGAAAATTTCTAATTTGTAAAATTTTGCTGCAATTATTATAGGTAATGACATATATCCACCTGTTGAAATAACTGTATCTATCTTAAATTTTTTTAAAATAAAATATGATTTAATAATCAAAAATAAAATTTTAATTAAATTCAAGGGTAGCAAAAAAAAATTATTTAATTTTGGAGTATCAATAATTCTAATCTTATAAGTACCCTCAGTCAGAAATTTTAATCCTCTTGTGTCTGTTGTTATTATTAAATTAGAATGATTGGATAAATGTTCATATAGTATAGTTGCAGGTATTACATGGCCACCTGATCCACCTGTAGTAATTAAAAAATTTTTTTTCATTTAATTTATTTTTCTTTTTGTTAAATTTAAAATTATACCA
>MDSZ01184116.1_pt1 | contig 12070 bp, 12 predicted proteins | sample 811201 | NCBI WGS metagenome assembly MDSZ01 (sample SAMN05326647, study PRJNA326480) | marine metagenome | isolation source: seawater | place: Indian Ocean: North | collected 2010
TATAGTAACCAAATAAATATTGTTGGGAATACAAGAACGTTTGATTATGTCATTAGAAGAGAGATTGAAATTGATGAAGGGGATTCATATAATTCCACACAGTTAAATAAAATTAGAGAAAAATTAATTTCTTTGAACTTGTTTGAATCTGTTAATATCAAAGAAGAAGAAATTGATAAAAATTTAAGCAATATAATAATAGAAATACAAGAAAAACAAACTGGTTCTTTTAATGCAGGTTTATCAATTGGAACTTTAGACGGTTTTGCTCTTGTTACTGGTCTTAAAGAGAGAAATTTCTATGGTACTGGTAGATCATTAGATGCCTTAATAAACACATCTAATAATAACAATGAATTTAAAGTTGTTACTACTGATCGACTATCATATAAAAATGATGCTGACATTAGTTATAAACTAAAATATAAACAACAAGATTTTTCTAAATCTAGTTCTTACAACTTAGATACTTTTACAACAGGTGTAGGTATTGGGTATAAAATTAATAAAAACTTATTTCATAATTTTGATGTTGAATATGTTTTAAAAGATTATGCAATTACTAATTCAACCACAGTATCACAATCAATTTTGGATTCATCTGGCGGAAATATGAGTTTTTTAGTAAAAAATAACTTTCTTTACTCTAGTATGAATCAAGGTTTTATCTCAAAAAATGGGAATTATTTTAATTTTAATAATACATTTGAAACACCCACAAGTTCTGCAAATGGATATTTTAGGAACATCATTACATTAAAAAAATATTATAGCCTCACTAATAAAAATATATTTTCAGCGCAATCAAAAATAGGGAATATTATTTCTTTAAATAATAAAGAAATTTTAGCAGATGATAAATTTAGTCTTGGTGGAAGGTGGTTAAGAGGATTTGATAACTATGGTGTTGGGCCACGTAATTCAAGAAATGCTTATATTGGAGGAAATAATATTATTGCAACAAAATTTGATTATGCCTATGAAATTACAAATAATTCTAATTTTCCAATTTATCTAAATTTCTTTAATGATTATGGATTGATATGGGAAAACAAAACAAAACCCACAAACAGTGACAATAGTTTAAGGTCTTCGGCTGGCTTTGGTTTTAAGTATTATTCTCCGATTGGCCCTATAGGTTTCACTTGGGGTTTCCCAATACAAGATGAAGATTATGATATTAAAAGAATGTTTCTTTTTTCTGTGGGTAATTTAGATTGAAGTTAATAATTTTAGTTATTTTCTTTTATATTAATATCTTTAGTTCAAATGTGTCTGCTAAAAATATTGTTGTTGTAAATCTTCAATCTCTAATAGATAATAACCAAAATTATATTAACATAATTAATTCATTAGAAATTAGTCAAGAAAAATATTTAACAATTTATAAAAATACAGAAGATGAATTAAAAATAATGCTAAATGAAATTGAAACTTCGAAATTAATTCTTAATGAAGATGAAATTAATATTCTTATTGATGATTATAATAATAAACTTAATAAATTTTCAATAGAAGTAGAGGAATTTAATCTTCATTATCAAGAGCAAATTATTAAAATTAGAGAGACTGTTCTTAATGAGATAATTATTTTGCTTGAAGATTATGCTAAAAAATATGATATTGATTTAATTTTAGACTCAACAAGTTATTTGATAGCGTCAAATTCAATAAATATAACTAAAGATATACAGGACCAACTAAATGAAATAAATTTTGACTTAGGATATAAAAACTTTGAAAAAAATTAAATATATAGATATAAAAAAAACTTTGCAAAATAATTCTTTGAAAGTTATTTCGAAACTATCTAATGAAGATGGATTTTTAAATATTAAATCAATAACTAATGCTTCTGAAAAAGATTTAACTTTTTTTTCAAATTACAAATACTTAAATGATTTAAAAAAAACAAAAGCAAGAGCGTGTTTAATTGAGGAAAAATTTTCTGGCTATTTGCCAAAACATTGTGATTCAATAATAGTAGATGATTCTTATTTAGCTTTAGCTTTAATAAGTAATATTTTTAGTGATGAAAAATTTAAATCAAATGGAATTATTTCAAATAATTCAAATATCGATCCGCAAAGTACTTTGAAAAAAAATGTTCAAATAAATCCATTTTCTATAGTTTGCCAAAATACTATTTTACATGAAAATGTTTATATAGGATCTAATTGTTGTATTGGACCAAATGTAGTAATTAATAAAAATGTAATTATTCATGATAATGTATCCATCTCAAATACGATCATAATGGAAAATTGTGTCATTAAAAGTGGAGCTAGAATTGGTGGTACTGGTTTCGGATTTGAAATGAAATCAAAACAAAAAATATTTCATAGTGGGAACGTGATTATTGGAAGAAATTCATCTATTGGATCAAATACTACAATTGATCGCGCAGTTTTTGACTCTACTAAAATTGGCGAATTTTCTAATTTGGACAATTTGATACAAATCGCACATAATGTAACAATTGGTGATTATGCAGTAATTGCAGCACAAGTTGGAATTGCAGGAAGTACTAATATTGGAAATTATGTAAAAATTGGAGGTCAAGCAGGTATATCTGGTCATTTAAATATTGGTAATAATGTAACTATTGCAGGAAAGAGTGGTGTAACTAAAAATATATCAGATGATAAAACTGTTGCGGGTTTCCCAGCTAAAGATATCAAGTTATGGAAAAGAGAAATTATTAAAAATACTTTAAGGGATGATTAAAATTTTATTATTTTTACAAAAAATCTTAGATAAAATGTATATATTTATATCTTCTTTTTCATATTTTTTTTTAAAACTATTTTTAAAAAAAAATTTATTATTATCTAATGAAAATATAACTTTTTTTAAAACAAATGATTATCTAAAAATTGAAAATTTTTTAAATGCTGATGATGTTAAAAAAATTAATAATAAATTAGAGTTTGTAGATAAAAAAAAAATATTAAGTGAAAAAGATATTTTGAGAAAAAAATCTAATAAAAAAATTATATTTGATAAATTAATTAATAATTCTGATATTTATTATGATTTTCCTAAAAAAATATTTAATCAATATATTTATATTAAAAACCCAGAAGAAATATTCAAATCCTTTGAAAATAAAATATCAACTAAAATTATGCATTGTTCCCAATTACTTAATGAGACTTTTGTTTCAATAGAAAAATTTGAAGTTTATAAAACTTTAGCAAATGGTGATCATGAAAAAATAAATTCTAATTGGCATAAAGATGGTGATTTATTGAGTTCTTTCAAAATTCTAATTTACCTAAATGATGTAGATGATAACAATGGTGCATTAAAGTTATTATCTTATGATGGAAATGAAGTTAGCCTTTCTGGCAAAAGTGGTACAGCAATTTTTTTTAGGGCTGCTAAACTAAACCATTCAGGATCAGTTCCTAAGAAATCTGATAGATGGTGTCTAAATTATAAAATTTATCCAAAGATTTTATTATCTAATAAAATTTTAAATAAACCATTTAATTATATAAGAAGATATAATTTATTTTTAAATTACTAAAATTAAACTTTTATTATATAATTAAATCTCTATAAAAAAGTCTATGAATATAAAAAAATATACTAAAGAAAAGCCCAATCAAGTTGAATATGATGATTATTTAAATAAAGGTCCATATAAAATGGGGCCATGGACATCTTGGATATATAGATCAGATCCTAGACATTTAGTTTTCACATTATCTAGGTACAAATTTGCTTCAAAAATATTAGCTGGTAAAAAATCAGTTATTGAATTTGGTGGCGGAGACTCATTTGGTGCTCCTATTTTGTTGCAAGAGGTGGATGAGCTACTTGTTTTAGATTTTGAACCATTGGTAATGGAAAATGTAAAAGAATATCACGATAAGGACACTTTACATAAAGTAGATTATAAAATTGTTGATTTTACTAATAAAATTAATTTTGATAAGAAATATGATGCAGTTTTATCCTTAGATGTAATAGAACATATTAATGTAGATAGAGAAAAAAATTATTTTTCTAATATTGCAAATTCTCTTAAAGATGATGGGATATGTCTTATTGGAACACCAAATAAAGAAGCATCAAGATTTGCTAACCCAATAGCAGCACAAACACATATTAATTTAAAAACTGCAAAAGATTTATTAAAATTATCCAGTGAGTTTTTTAAAAATAATTTTATTTTTTCAATGAATGATGAGGTTGTACATACAGGATATCACGGGATGTCACATTATATTTTTGTTTTAGGCGTTGGTTTAAAATAAAATTTATGATTATTACACTTGAAAATAAAATTGCTTTAGTGACTGGTGGTGCTAAGGGATTAGGTAAAGCGATAGTCAATAAATTAAACGCTTCTGGGGCTATTGTATTTTTTACTTCTAGAGATAATAATGAAATAGAAAAAATTAAATCATTAAATATTAAAAATATATATCCTTTGTGTGCTGACGTATCTACTACTTCTGGTATACAAACAATATTTGATTATATAAATGACAAATTTGGAAAGTTGGATATATTAGTCAATAATGTTGGTCATACTTTAGAAATTACTGATCCGTATACTTCAAAAGAAGACTGGAGTGAAGTAATGAATTTAAATTTTTTATGTCATGTTGAAGTAACAAATAAATTTTTACCATTAATGAAAAAAAATGATTGGGGTAGAATAATAAATATTACCTCTATTGCAGGTTTAGAAATAAGTGGACCGGCACCTTTTAATGCTGCTAAAGCAGCATTAACCTCATACACTCGGAGTGTAGGTAGATTATTAGCATACGAAAATAAAAACATTGTTATGACTGCTATAGCACCTGGTGTAGTTGTGACCGAAGGAGGGCATTGGGAAAAAATATTAAAAGAAAATCCAGAACATGCAAAAAAATATTTAGATGAGAGAGTACCACTAAAAAGATTCGGTGAAATAGATGAAGTAACTGACATAGTTGTTTTTTTGTCATCTGACAATGCCTCCTTTTTTCAAGGTTCAATTATTCAAGTAGATGGTGGTCAATCAAGGCACTATATGTATTATTCATATTTATGAAAATTTTATTAAACAAAGAACTCAGAAAAAAAATAGCTTGGATGACATGGCATTCTAAAGAAGGACACATACCAAGTGCTTATTCAATTTTAGACATTATACATTTTTTGTATCATGATTTTATGAAATTTGATCCAAAAAATTTGACTATGGAAGAAAGAGATTTTTTTATTCTTTCTAAAGGACATGGTTGTTCAGCTTTATATTCTGTATTAAATCAATTTGATATTTTAACTGAAAATGATTTGTTAGAAAAAAATAATGAAAAAGCAAAACTTGCAACACATCCAGACAGTACAAAAATTCCTGGAATTGAGGCATCGACAGGATCATTAGGGAATGGTATTGGATTTGCTTTGGGCTTATCGTTAGGATTAAAAATTAAAAAAATGAAAAATAGGGTTTTTGTAATAATTGGAGATGCAGAAAGTAATGAAGGAACTGTATGGGAATGTGCTTTATTAGCTAGTCATTTGAAATTAAATAATCTTTGTGTTATTTTGGATAATAATCATTCATGTGATCCTACTCTACCAGTTCCAGATGCACAAAAAAAATGGGATGCATTCGGGTGGGAAACACAAGAAATTGATGGTCATAATTTAGATGAAATTAAAAAATCATTTCAATCTTTAAATTTTAATTCTTCTAAGCCAAAAATAATTGTTGCCAATACAATTAAAGGAAAAGGTGTGCCAGAAATGGAAGAAAATTATGGAGCTTGGCATAGTAAAGTTCCAAATGATAATGAACTAAAATATATTTATAATGAAATAGATAATTATGAATAATAATGTAAGAGAAACTTTTACTGATACTATACATGAAGTTGGAACATTCGATAAAAAACTATGTGTAATTGTTTCAGACATAAGTCATTTTAGACTACAAAAATTCGCTAAAGAAAATCCTGACAGATATTACAATTTAGGTGTTTGTGAAAACTCAATTGTAAATTTAGCTGCTGGAATATCCTACGCTGGGTTTATTCCTGTAATTCACACATTTGCATCTTTTATGATTGATCGCTCTTATGAGCAATTAAAACTTTCTTTTGGTTATCATAAATTAGGTGTTAATATTGTTACTATTGGCTCAGGTGTTGAATATTCATATCATGGCGTTACTCATCATAGCTACATAGATGGTCTGTTAGTAAAATCTATAGAAGGCTCTTCTGTATTTAATCCTGGATCAACACATGAATTTAACAAATTATTCAAATCATCTTACAATAATGGTTGCATTAATTTATTTAGAGCAACGACTAAACCTCATGAAATTGATTTAAGTAATTTTAGTATTTTACCTGGTAAGGGAATAACATATAAGCAAGGATCTGATCTAAGTATCTTTTGTACTGGATATCATTTAAGAACCGCAATTGAATCAATAAAGGAATTTGAAAAAAATAATATTAATGTAGAAATAATTTATCTGCCAACTATCAAGCCGCTTGATAAAAATTTAATTAAGAAAAGTGTTAGTAAAACAGGCAAATACATTGTCATGGAACATCAGTCAGAATATGGTGGATTAGCGTCAGATATTTCAAATTATATTATTAGTAAAAAAGAATTAAAAGGCGTGATTGGTAAAAGTATATCTTTAGGAAAAAATTTTATTCATGAATATGGTACTTTTGATCAGCATAATTCAAGATTAGGTTTTACCACAGATAACTTATTAAGTTCTTATAAAAATATTTTCTAAATAAATTAAATGAGTAATCCGAACTACTATATTATTGGAGCATCAGGATTAATAGGTAGTGCACTTCACAAAAAATTTTCAATAAATGATAATGTTATAGGTACTTATAAAGATAATTTTAATTCAAATCTTATTAAGTTTGATCTTGAAAAATTTCAAATTAACAATTTTTTAAATTCAATAGATGGAAATTGTGTATTTTACTTAATGTCTGCATATAGTAATCCAAATTGGATATTTCTTAATAAGAATAAAGCTTTTTCTTTGAATTACAAAAGTACTATAAAATTAATTAATCATATAAATAAATTCAATGGTCATATAATTTTCATGTCTTCAGTTGAAGTATTTGATGGTACTGAAGGTAGATATAATGAAAAGCATAAACCTAATCCTCTTAATTATTATGGAAAACTAAAATTTGATATTGAAAAATATCTTAAACAAAATGTTGAAAGTTATACAATTGTAAGAACAGGTTGGAACATAGGATACAATAGCAATGAAAGGTGTGTAATACGTCTAACTTATGATACAATTTTAAAAAAAAATGCAATGATGGCACATGATAATTTTTTTTCTGTTATAGATGTTGAAGATACATCAGCTATACTATTCTTAATTGGTAAAAAATTAAAAAATAAACCAAAAATAATAAATATATGCTCTGATGAAATAATAAATAGATATGAATTAGCCAAATTCATAAAACAAAATAGTAGGGCTGGTAAAAAAATGGATTTCCAAAAATGTATGTTTAAAGATATAAAATATACTGAACCAAGAGGCAGAATTAATGATTTGGATAATAGTTTTTCAAAAAAACTTTTTAATTTTAATTATAAAAATGCATATGATGTAATTTTAAAAAAAATTAAATTTATTGATGATTTATATGGTTTCTAACTCAATTTATATAAAAGATGAGATTTTTGTTTTAGACAAAGAAAAAATAAAAATTCTAAAGTCTAAAGCTTTTCAAAGTAATAATAAGAGATTTAGATATTGTCTTCACAAAAATAACAGTGAAAAGGTCAATGAAATGATAATTGCCGCTCATATTTCGACAAATATTCCACCTCATAGACATCCTATCAATAAGCCAGAATCCTATTACATTATAGAGGGTAAATTAAGAGTTAATTTATTTAATAAGCAAAAAAAAATAATACAATTTATTGATTTATCAGCAGATAATTATCCAAAGATGTATAGAATACAAGGTAATATATGGCATCAACCAGTTCCAATTTCTGAATGGGTTATATATCATGAGGTTTATACTGGACCATTTATTAAGGAAGAAGATGTAGAATATTTATGAATATAAATAAAAAAAAATTTAAAAAAATTTTTTTAAGTGGAAACTTTAACGTTCTACATTCTGGACATTTAAGATTATTTAATGAAGCAAAAAAAATCGGAGATAAATTAATTGTAGGTGTTTATGGTGATAAGTTTCAAGAAAATAAATCAGCTGTAAAAGAAAAGTTAAGATTAGAAAATATAAAACATATTACAATAGTTGATGAAGTTTTTATTATAAAAGATTCAATTGAAAAAACTCTTTTAAAATATAAACCAGATGTAGTTATAAAGGGTAGAGAGCATGAAAATAAGTTCAATCCTGAATTAAAAATTATAAATAAATATAAAGGTAAAATTTATTTCACTTCTGGTGAATCAATATTATCTTCTAATGATTTTATTAATAAAAATTCAAACTTGGAAAAAGATAAAATAATTAAACCAATTAAATTTTTAAAAAGACATAAAATTACGACAAAATCTATAGAAAATAAATTAAAAAATTTTAAAAAGCTTAATATTATAGTTTTAGGCGATCTTATCATTGATGAATATATTAATTGTTCTCCTATAGGAATGTCACAAGAGGATCCAAGTATAGTATTAAAACCTAATCAAAAGGAAAAATATATAGGAGGCGCCGGGATAGTAGCTTCTCATGCAGCAAACCTAGGATCTAATGTAAATTATATAACTGTTCTTGGAAAAGATATTCATAATAATTTTATTAAAAATAAATTAAAACTAAAGAAATTAAAATTAAATGCTTTTATTGATAATCAAAGAAAAAATGTTCTTAAACAAAGATTTAAGTCAAAAAATAAAACATTATTCAAAGTGAATGATTATAATCAAAACTCAATTTCTACAGAATTGCAAAAAAAAATAATTTTAAAAATTAATAAAATTATTAAAAAAACTGATTTGATCATTCTCTCAGATTTTAATTATGGTGCTTTACCAAAAAAATTGATAGAAAATATTATAAAAATAGCAAATAATAATAAGATTATAGTTACTGCTGATAGTCAATCCTCTTCTCAAATTGGTTATATAAATAAATACAAAAATGTTAATTTATTAACTCCCACAGAATATGAAGCCAGAGTTTCAGTAAGAAATCAAGAGGATGGGATACCAGTATTATGTAAAGAATTACAGCAAGATACTAAAACCAAAAATCTTATAATGAAACTTGGATCAGATGGTGTTTTTATTCACTCTTTATTAAACAAAAAAATCTTTGATGACACAATCCAAGCTTTAAATCCAAATCCTGTCGATATTGCAGGAGCAGGAGATTCACTATTAACAATATCCTCTATGGCACTTGCTTTAGGATCAAATATTTGGGAAGCAGCATATCTAGGATCAATAGGGGCTGCTATTCAAGTTTCAAGAGAGGGTAATATTCCTATTAACATTAAAGAGTTACAATCAGTAATTTAAATGAGAGCGTTATTACTTAGTGCTGGTTTTGGCTCTAGATTAAAGCCTTATACTAACAAAATTCCTAAATGTTTAATGAAAATTAAAGGAAGAGAATTATTAGATATATGGATATGTTCTTTAGTTAATTTTGGGATTGATAAAATACTTATTAATACTCATTATAAGCATGAGTTAATTCAAAATTTTATAGAAAATCATAAACATAGAGAAAAGATAGTTATAAGTTATGAAAAAAAAATACTTAACACAGCAGGTACCTTATATCAAAATATTGATTTTTTTAATAAACATGAATGTTTATTTATTCATTCAGATAATTTACTAAATATTAAATTAAAATCATTTTATAAAGCTCACGTAAATAGACCTGATAATTGTTTTATTTCAATGCTTTGCTTTAAAACAAATTACCCAAAAGAATGCGGAGTTATTAAAATTAATAAACAAAAAATTATCACTGAATATTTTGAGAAGCAATCTGAATATAATGGCAGATTGGCTAATGGTGCAATATACATATTATCAAAAAAATTTTTAAGGACAATCAAGTCTAATAAAAAAAAATTTTTATATAAAAATTTTACTACTGATATTATTCAAAATAATATTAATAGGATCTATACCTATTACTTTTCAGGTGATTTCAATGATATTGGTACAGTCAAAGTTTATAACAAAATGAAATGAAAAATACATTTTTTTTTAATTTTAAGTCAAATTTCAAGAAAAAAATTGGAATAAAAAAATATGTATTTTTAAAAAATATATTTCATCTTACGATTAATATTATTTTTAATACAATTTATTTTTTGCCTGCTATTATATTTAGATTATTAAATTATAGATTTCCAACTTTTCAAACTTCAAGAATTGGTCATATTTTAGATGAATCTGAAACATTTATAAAAGAAAAAAAATTAGGTTTGATTAATTTTAAATCGATAATGCTTGCACCTAAAAATCAAATAGCAAATCGTTTTGCATTAAATTTATTTAAAGAGCATCATCTAATAATATACAATTATATTTTATGCAAATTTCTAAATAGATTAAGATTCCACCCCTTGACTCAATATGATGTAAGAAAATATGTTGTTTCTATTGATAAAGCCTCATATTTTCATAAAATAAACAATACTTGGAAAAATAGACCTAGTATTCTTTCAAAGTCACAAATATCAAATAGCGAAAATTTTGAAAAACTTTTCCAATTAGGTATTCCAAAAAATTCCTGGTTTGTATGCGTGCACGCTAGAGATATTGGTTATTCTCCTCATGATGATGTTGAACACAATTTTAGAAATAGCCTCATAGAAGATTATTATGAGTCAATGGACTATATTAATTTAAAAGGTGGTTATTGTATCAGAATAGGTGACAAAAGTATGAAACCTATTTTAAAAAAAGAAGGTTACATTGATTATGCATTAAGTGATCTTAAAAATGAAGAAATGGACTTATTCTTAGCTGCTAATTGTAGTTTATTTATAGGAAGTGCCTCTGGTGCTTTAGCTATGTCAGGTGTTTTTGGGACTCCACTTGCATGTGCAAATTTAGCCCCATTAAGTCATAGTTTTGTAAGAAATAGAGAAGATATGGGTATTCCAAAACTATATAAAAATAATGCTACCAATGAACTAATGAATTTTAAAGATATCATGCAAAGTGAATCTTCAAATTATAGAATAAATAAACAATTTTTAGAGAAAAATATTATCTTATTAAGAAATTCATCTGAAGATATTCTAAATATGGTAAAAGAACAATACCATATATTAAGGAACGATAGGAAAATTACTGATCAGGAAGTTGAATTGCAAAAAAAATTTAGAAATTTATTTACAAAAAATCATTATAGTTATTATTCGGAATCAGTAGTAAGTTATAGTTTTTTAAATAAATATAGATACCTTTTGTAGAGTAAATAATTTATAATAATTTCATGAAATATAAATCAATACTAGTAACAGGTGGAACAGGAAGCTTTGGTAAATATTTCATAGATAATTTATTACATTCAAAAAATTCATATAAAAAAATTATAATTTTTAGTCGTGATGAGCTTAAACAATATGAGTTATCTCTAAAATATCCTTCAAACAAATTTCCACAGTTAAGATTTTTCCTTGGGGATATAAGAGATAGGCATAGAATTAAAAGAGCTCTGGAAAATGTTGATATCGTAGTACACGCTGCTGCACTGAAACAAGTTCCTGCGGCTGAATATAATCCAATAGAATTTATAAAAACAAATGTTTTAGGAGCAGAAAATTTAATTGAATCATGTATAGATCAAAAAGTAAAAAAAGTTATTGCATTATCTACTGATAAAGCAGCATCTCCAATCAACTTATATGGTGCTACAAAATTGTGTAGCGATAAACTTTTTGTTGCTGCAAATAAATACGCTGCAGGTAAAACAATATTTTCTGTAGTAAGATATGGAAATGTTTTTGGTTCTAGGGGGTCAATAGTCCCTTATTTTTTATCTTTAAAAAAACAAAGTTTTTTTCCAATTACACATAAAGATATGACAAGATTCAA
>MDSZ01032874.1_pt1 | contig 12069 bp, 10 predicted proteins | sample 811201 | NCBI WGS metagenome assembly MDSZ01 (sample SAMN05326647, study PRJNA326480) | marine metagenome | isolation source: seawater | place: Indian Ocean: North | collected 2010
CTTATTATACTACTATATATCATAAAGATTTTAAGTATCCTCTTAGGTTAAGAGTTCGTGCTAAAAAGGGAGATGATAATCTTCGTTCATTTCGAGGTGTTTCTAGAGCTGCTGTAGGTTTAGCTTCTGACCCTATGGATGAAGCTGGACTAAACTTTGGTAAGTATGGTGAAAAGCTTCTTGAGAAACAAACAAATGCTTTATTTGAGTATACTATTGTTGATAAAGGTGGTAAGCCTATACCTAGATTAAATAAGGTAATACACTCTGGTCATAAGAAGCAGGCTGTAATTAACCTTATGAAGAATATAAATCAAGCTATATACAGTAGGAATTGGGCTGAGAATAGAAGATTTAATATGTGGGAGATACAACAAAAGCTTGATTTGATAAATGATCCTAAAACTGGAGTTTTACCTAAGTATAGAAATACATTTCTACCTAAAATAGCTAGTGATTTAAAAGGTCTTGATTGGAGTGATGGTATATTAAAACGTGTTGACTATGAAAGAGTTAAAGAAATATATAAGAACCATGAATCAAATCTTACATTACTAGATTCTTTAAAGAAATTGTTAGGCAGAGATTCAATGGCTGTACCTAGAAGCCCTTATTTAGATTTAGTTTTAAAGTATAAACTTTTTGAGAAGGAAGGTATTGAAGCCCAACTAGACCCTAATAATCCATCTTATCAAAGAAATCTTTTATCTGGTAAAAAATTCTCTTCTTATAATAAGAATAAGCGTGAGAAGTTTGAGCCAGACAACTTGGAGCAACGCTCTAGATATCTTAATGATATTGTTAAAAAGGCTGAGGATTTTGTCGTTAATGATTTCTCCGATATAGCTAGTATTAAAAGAATAGCAGAACTTTCTAAGAATGTTTCTCCAACAAGAATACGAGAACTTGGTGAAGCTGCTGATCACTTAAAGAAAAATAGCTATGTTTTAGCTAACCAGTCAAGAAAAATTGATTATACTAACTCTACGCTAGACCCTATAGAGTTAGCTTATCTTGAAGCTGCTCAACAGTCGATATACGGTGAAAAGCAATCTGGAGCTTTAAATCAAGCTAGTATAGACTCTAGAATAACAAATTATAAAAAGAATTTAACAGCTGAAGAAGCTAATTTGTTTGATGCTATGATGTTAGGCACGTTATGGAGAGGCACAAAATTTGATAGAAAAGCATTTATTGAGAAGTATGGTGAGCCAAAAACTGAAGCTGTAAGAAGAGAATTTGAAGATATGATCCATGATTCTAAAAAAACAAGCTTGTCGAAAGTTGGATATGCGTCTGAAGCTATATCAGATGCTTCGGTTAAAGGTATGTTAAATGAATATCAAAGATTATTTGATACAAGTATAAAGGTAACTAAGCCTGAAAAAACTTCTGAAACTTTAAAGAAAGCAGATAAGGTAGCTGTTGAAGACCCTGAAGCTAGTGCGTTAACAAGGTTAAGATTGGATGAGTATGAGCCTTTTATAGGTCTAAATGAAGGAAAATTAAAGAAAGAGGAAGCTGAGATCGCTTTAAGTATAAAAGGTCATTTAAACCACTATAATAGTATAAATAGCGTTGATTTGAATGGTTTGATGAGATGGTTAGTTAAGAAAGATTTAAATGCTGCTTCATTAGAAGATTTTAGAACATTAGATAGATGGTTTACAATGACAAGAGATGGTACTTGGTGGCAGAGAGTTATGAGACCAGTTAGAGAAAAGGCAGCTAAAATTACTGGTTGGCATTGGTTGATGTTTCCAAAAGCTATAGGCCAAGATTTAATGAGATATGATTTAGAGTTGTTTGATGCTAGAGCTCCTTATAAAAATAAAGCTGGTGAATGGGCTACTGGTGCAATAAAGCAGCCTGAGAACATGATGACTAAAATGCAAAGTGCTGTGCATACTATGAATCAACAAGCTACTCAGCTATATGAAGAAAATAAAAGAAAATTTGATGATGATATAAGACCTTATCTTGAAGGTGTAGCAGGTGGAGATAAACTTTTTAGAATAGCTGTAAGAGAACGTGAATACCAGACCATGCCTAAAAGAATTATGGATAAAGAAGGCTCAGCGGCATATAATTTGAAATCTAAAGAGTATATAGATCAGTGGAATAATATACAAAAAGAATACAATTGGGCTGAGCTCCAGAAACAACAGTTTGATGTTACACTAGGTGGTGGTAAAGTCGTTAAAATGAGTGGTCGTGAAATAGTTAATAAAATTAATGAAGTTATCACAAAATGGAACAAAATAGTTCATGGTTGGATGACTGGTGGAAGAGATGAATTTGGTATAAGTGAGTGGGATAGATTATATGAACCTATGAAAGCTAAGCAGAAAGGGTATTCAGCAGATTATCATATTGTTGAAAATTTTCTAAAGAAGTTTGATAAATCCATATTAGAAGGTAAGCGTGTAGACCTAACTGAAGGTATAGATGGACTTAGGGAGATTGCTAAAAGTCAAATGATATCTTATTTTCCAAAGGCTAGAGAAGATGTTAAAAAGCAAATACAAGAGAATCTTTTAATAGGTAAGACTGGAGATTTAGGAGCTGAAGGATATTGGCCTCATATTTCTGGTGATGCTAAAAAGGCTGCAAAAGGTTTAAGAGATGCTATAGAAATTTTAAATAAAGAAACCACAATGTCTAAGGAAAAACATGATAAAGAAATGGCTAAACTAATTTATCATTATAGACAGATTACTGGAGACTGGATACCAACTGGTGAATTAAATGATAAGTATAACTTATCTTTTGAGGTTTTAAAGGATATTGCTGCAAAGAACGGGAAAGCTTCCGAAAGAATAAAAGGTTTTGCTGAGAATAGAATGGTAGGAGCTCAACATAAACGTGATGCACATATTCCTGGATGGAGTGTAGAGCCTGAGGTTTATTCTCAGTATATGAAAAGCGTTATTGATAATATGTATCAACATGCTGCACAAATAAAAGTTAGATCAGATATACATAAATTTCAATCCGAGCATTTCAAGAAACATGGAAATTCTAAGCTTACTAATGAGTGGGTAGACTTTTTTAATCTATATGCTCAAGACGCATTAGGTTATCCTCAGCAATTGCCAGAAAGAATTTTAAATAATCCTAATATGAAGATAAAAGGAACTCCGTATGCTTGGTGGAATGATACTAATGTCAAGAATAGAGTTAATCAAATACGTAGTATGCTTGGCATAGGTAAAAAGAAAGATGCTGGTGTTCCAGAAGAATTAAGAGGTATAGATTTTGGCAATCTTGCAAGATGGGGAAATCTTGAAGCTAAGTATCAGCTTGCAACATTATTAGCTCACCCTAAAAGTGCTGCTGCTAACCTTTATGGTGGTAGTGTTCATACTCTTATATCTACTGGATTTGGTAATTTTAAAAATGCTAGAGATATAAACTTCTTAAGGACGAATGTTAATCCTGAATGGAAAAATATGGCTGATGTTGAAAAATGGGTACAAAGTCTTGGTGTAATAGAAGATTTTATTATTTACGAGGCTGGTCTAAATCCAAAGTTTAAAAGTGCTAGGTTTAAAGACTTTTTATCTGAAGCAACTTCTGCTATTAAAAAAGACCCTAATTTATCTGATAAGAATTTAAAAAATATAGCAAATAAACATGGAATTATAGACTCTGTGTTTAATAAAGCCGCTTGGTTTATGCGTAGACCTGAAAGAACTCTTCGTAGAGATGCTTTTATGGCTCATTATTTACATGGCAGACGTAACTTTGAAGGCGCTATAAAGCAATTTGATGACCCAATACTTATCAAGCTTGGCATGGAAGGTGTAAAATCTACACAATTCTTATATTCAGCTCCTTTTAGACCAGCTTTTGCAAGGTCTGCTATGGGTAAAGCTATGACTAGATTCCAATTATGGGCATGGAACTCAGTAAGATTTAGAAATGATGTTATTAGGGAGGCTCACCTTAGGGGATGGAAAGAAGGTACTCCTGAATTTGAAAAATTTAAACGGATGGCTACTATGGACTTGCTCATGTTTGGGTTAGGCAATGTCTTTATGTACTCTTTGTTTGAAAATGCTCTGCCACAACCTTACGGATGGTTACAGGATATGGCTGACTGGGCATTTGGCAATGAGAAAGAGAGGAGTAGGGCGTTCTTTGGTACTTATCCTACAGCACTTGCTCCTCTTCAGGTAATAACACCTCCTGCGTTAAGATTGATTCCAGCTACAGTTAGAGCTATGATAAATGATGATTGGGCTAGGCTTGGTGGTTATTATGCTTGGAGTATGATTCCATTTGGAAGAATGGGATACGATGTATTTGGTAATGTATTTGAAGGTGGAAAGGGTGGTTTAATAGAAAACCCAAGTAGAGCAATAGAAAAAGCTACTGGATTACCTTATCAGCAGTTACCTAGACAAATTAAAAAATATCAAGATGATACAGATTTCTTGAGACCTAGGATTATATAATGTCAGAATTAGACTGGATAGATCAAGATAAATTAATAGATATGAAAGCTCTTCTTGATGAGTATAAAGAAGAGACTGCAGCAGCAGCTCTTACAGGTGTAGGATTAGCTGGTGTAAAAGGTACAGCTGACGCTCTAGGCAATAGAGCTAGGATAGCTTCCTATCCTCATAATTTTTTAAAAGGATTTTATGGAAAACTATTAGGCGGTGGAATGATAGACCAGGGATTAGCAACAGGAAGAGAAGCTGGTCTTTCTGGAATACAAATATTAAGAGATGTTGTTGACCCAAGAACATCTTATGCTTATAAAAAAACTGGACTAAGTACCCGTGGATTTAATGCGTTATACAATTTACAAGGCGATATAGATAATTTAAGAAACAATATGCAGATAAATCAGAATAACGAAGCTAAGTTATTAACAGAAAAACCTAATAAAATAACTGAAGCAAAATTAAAGAAAAATTATGCTGAACATGCTAAATTAAGAAAACAATTGGCAAGTGCTCAGAAAAAACAACATTATAAACTAATTAATGATTATTCTAATAGATTTTTATTTAATGCTAATCCAGCTATAACGGATGACGTTGCTAGATATGGTAGGCAATTTGTAACAAAATTAAATGGGCCTGATGAAGCTATAAAATATTTTGGAAATAGTAGATCAGCAATGCAATGGATTGTTGGTTCTCATAAAGTTAAAAATTTAGATAACGCCAGATATCTTTTACATAAAATGCCTCCAAAAACTGGAGATGTTTTAAGGGGAATACAATTTGAAAGAAAAGTTTTTAATTTATTTGGTAAAATGAATGAATTGGATAGTTTTGATAAGCTTACCAGGAAAAAAGTAATTGGAATGGCTCGGAGTGTAGGGCTCTCTTTCAACGATAAACTTTCTACTGATAAATTATTTTTTAAAGTTTCTCCAGCTATGAAAGCAAATTATGATTGGGGTGGATATCAAGGAATAATAGAATGGAATAGAAAAAATAAAGGAGTTGTTAAGTTTTATGCAACTGATCAACGTGACCTTTTTGGTATTGGTGGTAAACAGCTTGGCGGAAAAGATGTAATAAATGTTGCTCAACCTAAAACAATAAAAATTCCTGAAGTAGTTACTAAAATTAGCGATGATCTTCCAGCTAAAAGAGTTAAAGAAATAAAAGAAGTTATAGAGAGACATCCTAAGGCTAAAGAATTAAAACCTTTAATAGCAAATAATTATTCTCCAGGTAACAATATTGGTCACGATAGGCAAATACAAAGAATTGTAAATCGCCATAAGAGAATGCTTAATTTTAATCCTTTAAATAAAAAATTATTAAATCCCAAATGGTTGCTAAGGCATGGTTCTATAGGGCTAACTGTTGCTGGAAGCCTAGCTTTAGGGGGTTTGTTAGCTAAAAATATACATGATATTGTAAAAAGATAGAGGAGAGTAGTCAAAAAAGATAAAAAACCACTCTCCTCCTTTGAGGGATAAACTGCCTTAGTGGAAAAGGAAAACACTAAGATTGGTATGCAGCTTATCTTGCTACGAAGTTATCAAAGTATTTACATCCCTTTTCTACGGTACAACGCTTATTAGCTTTTTTTGAGTCTATAGATTGAAAGATTGGAGCCCAGTTATTTCTTACCAGGTATCCTCTGTCAATATATACATCACAACCAAGGCAGTTACCAGCATTCCAATTAGCACACTCAAGTTGTGCTTTCCTTAGCTTTGTCATCTTTTACCTCTTGATTTATATCCTTTTCCATTTCTTCTTTTTCATTCATTAATCTTAGCATGAATGCAGCTAAATATACGGACAAATCAAGCGCTTCTTCAACTGCTTCGTAAAAATTATCTCTTGTAAGGTCATCTTGAGGTAAAATAGGAACATTTTGATGATATCTTTCTGCGCCTACCTTGAGTCTTTCTTTTATTAAGTCAATGATTAAGTCATTGTTTTGAGTAAGATGAGATAAATCATCAGTCATTTTATATTTATTGATTTTAGATTGCATTTCGTCAATCCTGACAGCCATTGCACGCATACCAAAGTCAGCTTCCATTAAAGCTTGTTCTAGATGTGTTATTTTATTTTGCATCATTTGCTTTTTAGTCATCGCAAACCTCACACCCTGGCTTACCCTGCAGCCTATAATCTTCTTCTATCCCAGTTTCAGACCCTACTGCTGTAAAATCTGTGTCAACTGTCTTTGACTTATCGTTAAAATCTTTGACTTTTTGTTCATTAATCATTATTTTTTGCTGATCTAATCGTTTAGCTTCCATTTCTTCTTCAATGGTAAGAATAATTTTACTTACTTTTTCCATTTCTTCACTTTGACTACCATCTATATAGAGTTCTGCTCTATGATTTTGTAAAGCTGTCATAACTATATCAGCTTGTTCACGGTCTAGTTTCATTAATATCTTCCTCCTTTTGCGAGCTTTCGCAGCACATATTCTTTTGTTTCATCTTTAAGTGTTTCTACCCATAAGATAAGTTCTTCAAAATCTTTCTCATCTAATGGGCCTTTCCTGGTATTACATGATTTACATATTAACTGTAGATTATCTACGACAGAGTCTCCACCTTTTGCCAGTGGGATGATATGATCACAAACCATATTTCTTAATGTCATTTTTCTTCTACAGTATTTACATGATTTACCGTAACTATGATAAAACATTTCACGCAGCTGATCCATTGTAATATCGAATACTACTTCTGAATCTTCTGATCGTTTCTTAAGGGAGGATTTGAGGCTTTGCATTTTCCTCTGTAGCTTTGTGTAAGCAATCTTCCAGTAAGTACGATGATGAGGTTCTAATACCTCTTGAAATGCTGTCTTATCATACTTCATAATTATAAGGGCCCAGCGTAGGTGTTTTTACTCACTGTCCCACCAATCAGGAATGGGAACAACTGAGCCCGTATAATTTAGAGCTAAACCTGTAGAGGTTGCAAGAGATAATAATGAGTCCAAATTATGATCTCTTTACACGTTTAACTTTATCTATATCAATGCCAGGTGGCATTTCTTGACCAGCATTAAATGCTGATATTGCAGCTTTTCTAGCTTTTACCTTATCCAATTTCTCAACTATTTCAACTTTCTTAAAGTCATCTGATATAACATGAGGGTCGACATCAACTGGGCCAAATGTTTCATAAAGCTTATACCTTGCGGTATCAGTTTCATATACTCCATCATCATTCCCAATTTCCATAATTACGGCTGGAAGAAGATTCTTATTGAAGAAATCTTTCGTTCTTTCTAAGCCTTTTCTCCTTGACCGTAGTCTGTCAATCTCATCTTTTAACGCTTCAACTTCAGCGTCAATCAAGTGTTCTTTCTTGTTAAGTTCCATCATAAAGTAGTCGACATTTTGGATTTTCGTCCTAACTTGTTTGTGTAGTGTCATTCGCTTCTCTTCGAGAAGCTTGTGCTCTTCCATATCAATGTCAGGGCGCTTTTCTAGTAGCTCCATTTGTTGATTTACATCAATCAACTCACCAACTATTTCTTTTGTGGTTGCCATTCATCCTCCAATATAGTGAATTTCTTATTCATTACTTTACTATGCATAACTTCAGGCTTCTTTCTCTTTAATCTAAATGAAGGTGTCCATTCTAACTTGACATCGAAGAGATCACCATCGCTGTTCTTGAATAAAGAGACTTTCTTTTCAGTTTCATCTGAAGAACCTGTTATGCCAATAACTTTCCTTGAAGCATTTTCAATTGCTCCACTCCCTTTAGCTGCATATAAGTCCATTATTTGATTCCTTGAGTAGTCTCTAGAGACTTGAGAAATCTGTATGATAATGATATCTTCATTTACAGCTACATTCGATAGAGAGTGGCTTATATAATTAAGCTTTTCGTACTCTCCTCTTTTATTAAAAGGTACATCTACGAGGTCTATATAATCAATTACAACACATTTTGGTTGTAGTTGTTTTATCTTGTCTTGTATTTGTGGTATTGTGGGGCTTACTGATTGCATTATTATGTGGCTTAGTTCTTCTTTGTGATAAGTATAGAGATTTTTATATTTGCTCATTACAGTATTTTTATCTGCTCCTGATACAATTTGTAAATTTCTCCTGTGCATCACAAATCCTGATAGTTCTAAGGATAAGAATAATGTTGGTATTTGTTTTTCTTTTATTATTTGATCATGCTCAGCATTGTAACCTAATACTATATTTTGAGCGAGTGCTGTTTTGTTTGCACCTGTTGACCCAAATATAGTAACTAGTTCTCCTGGATATACTGTTGCATCTTTATCGTGTACACCTAGAGACTCAGCTAAATCAATTGTTCTACCAGAGAAGTCAGTTTCAAGTCTTTCTGCTAGTTCTGATTGCAGCTCTTCGCTGTTCTTTACATCAATCAAATAATCTTTTCTTTTGTAATGAATACAATGTGTTTGGCAATACTTAGCCATTAAGACATCTTTACAGCCATATTTGTATCCACCACGATAGGTGTCTTCTACCTTTTTGATGATAATGTCATCTCTTAATTGTCCGTTATTCCAGTGCAATAATGAAGCTTTTGCAGCTTCACTTGGTATACCGTGCCTAAAGAAATGAGACGCTATTCGCATCATAGTATTATTTCTTGAGCCTTCTTCTGGGCCAAGTTTATACATCTTTTGGACGCAGGGTACAATATTGCGTGGTTCTACATTAGATTCCATTACTCTTATTTGCGGGACATCAGTAAGTACTTTTTCTTCAAGTTCTCCGTCTCCCCAAATAGGATCAGTTTCAAGTATAATTTGCTTATGTGCTTCAGATATTATTTCTTCCGCTGATGATTCTTGTACTTGACTATGTGTTAATGGAATTTTATATAATCCAGACTTTGGATTTAAGGTATTTGCACATCTATATATTGATGTTCTATTATATACTGCTAAATCTATATCACTGAATAAATTATTCATAGTTTCTTTAACAATAAAAGGTAAGTCTGATGTCCCCTCAGGGAAATTAAATACTTCTCCACTTATTATTATATGATATCCAGTTCCACTAAAATAGATATTATATGAGCGTCTTTGAACTCCTAATTCTTCTAGTTCAAATAATACACTTTTTGTTTTGTTTAGTGTATACTCATCTGTATTATCACCTCTATCAATATCAATTAATATATTTTTTATATATCTCTTACCTAGAAAATCTTTAAATGTTTTTCTTAGCTTATGATATTGTCTTCCTTCTTCATCATACAGATATAGACTCTTATATACAGCATATTTATCACCATGTTCTAATATAACATCAATGATTTGTTCTTGAGGAATAAGGAGCCCTCTGTTCTGAGGGCCCCCTATCGCTACTTCGTGATAAAGTTCCACTTAGAACGTGTTACGGGCACTACCAGTAGTGGCACTGGACATGTCCCCGTTAGAAACAGGTGCTGAAGTGTCATCGTGTTCTACAATGAATTTATTAGCTTTCATGTACTGAACATAACTTTCAAGGTCTTTACGACCAAAGTCAGTATTCTTTACAATTTTAGGACATACAGTTGTGTATGCTTTACCAGCTTTCTCATTCCACTTCTTATAAGTAAATATATAATACTTATGATCTGCGTCTGAGCTAGTCATTCCATAATTAGCCACAGTAAAGTTGACATTTAATAAACCTGCAATATCTTCAACAGGCTTATCATCTTCATCAACCCAGTGACCATGAGGATTAACTCCACCAGTCCAACCAATAGCATCTGTAAAATACAAGATTCTTTTCAATAAGCTACTACTACCAGATATGGTATCATCATCTTCTCTGTCAAATGAGCCTAATAGGCTATATTTCCAGGGATATTGTGAATTTGCGTTCCTAAAACTTATTTCTAGAAACATATCCATATTTGGATAATCAGCTGATCTATCTACAACATCAGTTAATGCAACCTCTTGGAAACCAAGGAAGCTTGCACCACCAGAGTTGTTTTCGCTTTGTTCGTAAGAACCTCTGAACGGCATAGGCATCTCCTATTCTTCTTTGTATTTTAGTATTTCATTCATTACGCTATCGTAATCAAATTCAAGGACTTTCTGAGCTAAAGGCTTAAGCCTACTGCCTACAGTCCTTTCATCATATGCTTTAAAAGAAAGATAGAACTTACCATCTTCTTTACTAGCCATAGCGTACCCTATCACGTCTGCACTTGCCGTTAGAGCATAAGCTAACCCACGGGGTAGTTCAGGCCCTAATTGGCTTTTCCCGTCTGTAATGACGGTACTCTTAGCATGTGAAATCAAAACAAGATTTCTCCCTAATGATTTACACAATGTTTGAAACTTTTTTACTATGTCAAGATTCTTCTTTCTAGCTTGTGCCCAGTCAGCACCCCAAGAAGAACCTTCGCCCATTGCTGCTTGACCTCTTTCATCACATACTTCTAATTCAATCCATCTATTTATGTGATCAATTGTGTCAATAACAATAGTATCATAAGGTAATTTTTGCAAATTATCCTTTAACCAATAGTATACTTCTACCATAGAATATACTTCCATTGGTTCTCCTACATCTCCAGTACGATTATAATAACCACGCTCGTCATTAGGTATTACCTCTGTAACAGGCTTACCTTTTTCTGTAACTTGCTTATTATCAATCATTTTGGGTCTTGTTGGAGTATTTAATGAGGTAACAGTAACTGTATTTGCTCCCTCAACAAAATCAGAGCCTAAGTCAGTATCAATTAATAGACATCCCTCGGCTCCATTGGGACTCCATTTACTGGCTTGAGTTGTCTTACCTGTTTTGGGTTGACCGATAAAATACCAAGTCAACCCAGTAGGTAAAGTCGTCCAGTCAGTGGATACTTTTCTGACATTAATATCCATAACTATCCTTATTTAATGTGTTATAATGAGATTTTCAGTTCGCATTTCGAGTGGCATTAAGCCAATCCAAATATACGAATAATACGGTCTTTTTGCAACTACATTAAAGACTTGGTCTACGCCAAAGCCTCCAACTATAGAAGCTGTAAAGATTGTATGTTTCATTGTACACGGTTCTTCACTTATTTCATGAGAAGGTAGCCAAGTATCTAAATAGTTATCATTATCCTTAGTTGCGGTAATAATTTCCATAGCCATAGCTCCCATCCTTAAATCAATAAAGAATTCCCTATTGCTTTGTTCTAACCATTTATTATATGCTACAAGTCTACCTTCCATATTATCAAGACAAGTGATCATTTTTGGTAATGTAGGACTAGCCTCATCATAATATTCTTTAAAGAATTTATTATTTCCAGGCTTAACAGAATATAGATTAGCAATATTTTCAGCTACTTCAGCTTTTGATTTGCCTAATGCTCCTTGAGGGAACATAGTAGTACTTAAATTATGCTCTTCTAATACGTCATGATCCCATCCTGTCATTTTCTTCCATCCCATAATGGATAATAGAGGTACCAGCTGTGAGCCGATACCTCCTAATCCAACCAGACCGATATGGTCTAGTTTACTCTGAGGAATCAAATCCTTATTTCTTAAGAATCTATTAGTAGCCATAATATCCTCCATATCCATATCCGTAATTATATCCATCATCCATAAGAGTTA
>MDSZ01177357.1_pt1 | contig 12068 bp, 15 predicted proteins | sample 811201 | NCBI WGS metagenome assembly MDSZ01 (sample SAMN05326647, study PRJNA326480) | marine metagenome | isolation source: seawater | place: Indian Ocean: North | collected 2010
AACATAGCCATCGAATGATAATAGTGTTCGTGTGCCCTACCCAGCATCGTCAAGCATTTCCTCTCTGTGGTTTTGGCAAGCATCATAAGCTTTCCTCTAATAAATAGTTGGTTAAAAACCCCACGGAGGAGCCAGCCTGCAAAAAAATATATTACTGCTGTTACAAACGGTTCAGTCATTTTATTTCCTTTGTTTTAGATAAAAAGAAAGCAGGGCTTGTGCCTGCTTTCTTGAAATCGCACTCATTTGAAACGTCATATTCACATCATTCGGGGGGAGAATATCACTTGCTCTTTCGGGCATGTCGAATAAGTCGTCTTGCAACTTTTCGTGCTACTTCATTAACCATTTTCTTCTCTAAAGCCATCTCGACCTCTTCTTCACCACCGGCTTCTTCACCGTCTGCGGCTGCAATGGGGTCTTCTTCCCCGCCAGCCATTGGGTCTTCCTCGGGAGCAGCTTCAGCACCCTCTTCGGGAACGCGCTCAAGGGGCACGCCTGTTTCTTGTTCAATTCCAGCAAGCACGGCATCGACAATAGCCTCTACCTTGTCTTGGGGGATGTCACCACCAGCAGCAGGCTCTTCCATGGGAGCCTCAGCATCGGCAGCCATTGGGTCTTCATCGCCCCCTGCCATCGGGTCTTCTTCTGCACCCATCTCGTCTTCAACGGGGGCTTCATCCTCATCTTCCTCGTTAAAACGAGTGAACTTGTCACCGATAAAGCTCTCACCGAGAGCGGGAATACCAGCCAACTGGAACATTCTTCTGACCTGTCCCTCTTCTAGCAACTTCTTTTTACTCATGTTTGTAATCTCCTATAAACAATTTAATATTTCAGCCGCTACAGAGGCTGTATTGTGCATCACCTATTAAATAGTGCGCTGTACGCAAAACGGACAGGCTTGCACAGAATTATATCCCGCTATGGTGCGTAATCCTTTAATTTTCTACGCAACATTGGAACCACCTTATCTTCGATTTGACTTACGCGCACATGAGAGATGCCTTCTCTGACGGCTACCTCTCTCATTGTCATGCTTCCGTGATTCTCAACAGCGATAAACGTACAGTTTAAATCATCACCATAATCAATCCAATATCGACAATCAGAATTTTCTTTTGGACATGGTTCGTCCCACTTCATACACGCTTTACTACATTCTCTCATAGGTCTGGATGCTCCCTTTCAATCATATCAAAAATATTGCTAATCTCATCTTTTTCTAATGAAAAAGATTCTTTTGTTTTCTCTGCCTCGGTCTCTTCTTTATCTACAACTTTTCTTTGCCGCTTGCTTTGTATATCACTACCTTCCTTGTGTGAGCGGAGCCACTCTGAAAACGACTCATCATCCTCAATCAGCCCAGATACGACTGCACGGAAAAAAGAAGCTTGGGTCATGCCGTGGTATTGTAATTTTATTTTTAATTTAACGTGCCTGTCATCCGTGTCGTAAAACACTATCTTCTTTTTGTTGCCGCCGTAACTCATCAGCTAACCTTCACCACATGGGCACCGCTTTCGGTTTTGCCCGCATCTGTCTGCCTAATAAATGACGCCTTCCTGTGAAGCTCATCAATCGTGCGAGCACCAGAATACGAAAGCCCGCTGCGGATGCCGCCCTCCAAAGCAGTCAAGACACCTTCGGCTCGCCCCTTGTACGGGATAGTTGTCGCAACACCTTCCAAGCTCGATGTCCGACCTCTCCAGTCATTCTGTGCATCAGCACTTGCCATGCCACGATATACCTTTCGGCTGTCACCTTGGTTGTTGCCAAAGTTTTGAATTAATTCGCCCGGTGATTGTGTCGTGCCAGCGAGCAGTGAGCCAAGCATCACAAAATCAGCCCCCGCTGCCAGTGCCTTCACGATATCTCCAGAGTTTTTAATCCCACCGTCTGCAATAATTTTTACATCACCAGCGTGTTCACTGCTGGCGCATTCAAAGATGGTGTGCAAGCCGGGAACTCCATGACCTGTCTGGATTCTTGTTGTGCAGATAGAGCCGCCACCAATATTACACCTTACAGAATCAGCACCCCATCTTGCGAGAGCATCGAAGCCATCAACAGTAGCCACGTTGCCAGCCATAATATGAACATCATCGTCCAAGCTATCACGCAAACTTTTAATTGCAGCTTCAACAAGCGAATGATGACCATGAGCCACATCAACACAAACGATTTTGGCACCCTCACCCACCAAGCTAATTGCTCTGTCAAGATAATCCCCAGTGACACCAACTGCTGCGCCAACATTTTTTGTGCCGTTCTCAATTGCTTTCGCTACTTGCGCCGTCTGTTCATCAGGCGTATTGTACCTGTGGATGATGCCCATGCCGCCGTGCTCATCAAGAATCTGACACATGCTCCACTCAGTAACAGTGTCCATCGGGCTGGAGATAATTGGCAACGTCAACCGGACGTTTGTCAAATCGCCAGCGAGACTAATTTGTCGCCTTGATTCAATGTCACTGTACTGCGGCACAAGCAGCACGTCATCGTATGTTAAGACTTCTCTAATTTTATTCATTTGCTTCTTCTTGCTCCTTGTGGTATTGTTCAACAAATTTTCTGGCTTTATCCCAACAGGTGGGGCAATACAGCCGCACTACCTTCTCCTGCTCCCGAACAACGACCGACCAAGTTGAAACCATCTCCTTGCTCGTTTTGTCAAATGCAGTCAAACATGATGAACATTCGTCAGGAAGGCGACTAAACATGTTCATCTTCTTTTTTATTTCTTTCTTTGCCTTCTTCTCTTTGGCTCTCTTGATTTTTCTACTGCTTGTCATCTGTCGAACCTAATGCACCGTCACCACGATTGCTAATGGTAATCGGATACCAATCATAAAGGTCACCGCCAGTTTCAAGAGCGCGGAAGTGTACCACAGGAACCAGAACCAATTGTGCAATCTTATCACCGGGTGAAATAAACTGAGCCTCTGAGCCTACATTGTGGAGATTAACAAAGACCTCTCCATCATAACCAGAGTCAACCACACAAGCTCCCACAATCAAGCCCTTCTTCGCGGCTACGCTCGACCGGTTCTTTACCTCCAGCATATAGCCATGAGGCACACCGAAGCGAAGCCCGGTGGGCAACACAGCCGACTCAGAGGGCGCAACCTTGACAGCCGTAACTTTAGGGTCGGCTGGGCAAAAGAACACGTCTAATCCTGCATCAGATGGGTTTGCTCGCACAGGTGGTCGTACATCGGGTCGAACCCTTGAATACTCAATCATCATTATTCTTCTCCTTCAGAATCATCATTCTTGGTTTCGTCACTACCCTGCATAACTCGGATAGCCTTCGCAGCACGCTCAAGCGACTCCGCGAGTTGGTTCATATTCTTGTCAATTTCTTCTTGGCTTGGCGGCTTAAAAAGTTCTCCAAACGCTTGCATCATCTTCATAATGTCGTCAATGTCTGTTTTCTTCTGATTGGCTTCCTGTTCTTTCCGCTGCTTTTCCTGCCGCTCCTGCTCTTTACGCAGTTCCTCCATTGCTTTCTTCATTGCGTTAAAATCAAACACATTATCTTTATCTTTTCCATTACCGTTTGCCATGTTAAGCCTCTCCTGTTTCTGTGTTGCTCAATGGTGTATTCTTTAGGTGCTCCACCATACCCTTTTCAATTGCCTTGCCCATCGCCTCCTGCATACTCTCATATTCGCCCACAAGAAAGTCTAACATTGCGACCTCCTCTTGCAGCATGATAATAAGCTGGATTAATTCTTCTTTTGATTTCGACTGAAGCAAGTCTGGTGTGTATACTTTTTTTTCTTCGCTCATGTGCTCTCCTTACGCTAAAAGTTTGAAGTTATGTCGGATACTTCTTGTGCTGAAGCCCCACTGCTCGCTATAGTCTAACTTAGCCATGTACGGTCTGTTAAGGTGAATCTTGTCAACACCCTTTTTAACACCCCAGCACTTTATACTGGTGATTGTACTTGTTGAATCAATGACTTTGACAATCCAATAATCTTTGCCGTTCTTAGTCTTCTTTTCTACAACCTCTCTGGGAATGAACCATGACACAAGCAGGTCAGGGTCAAAATCTCCAAGAGGCGGGACGCCGTGGGTCTCCAGCTTGTCCAAAACATCGCCAGTAATTACCAACTCAAACGGAAAAATGCCCGTCAAATCGACTTGATACTCAATCATCTCTTCGTCACTAAAATCACCTTCGGGCTCGTACAGTTCGATATTTTCGTGAAACTTCTTCTTGGTCTTTGCCCGGTCAACAGCCACAGCAGACCAGAAGTGCCTTCGACCCGTAAACCGCTCATCCATCAAGCTATTCAAAGCCTGACTGCGAACCAGCACATCTAACGCCTTCTTGTTTAGCTTGGAATAAACCATGTCTTCGTTGAACAAGAAGTGTTCGATATCGGTAAACGGACGATTGTTAAGAATCTGGTCGATAGCTGCATCGCCAAGACCCTTGACCGATGAGAAAGGCTGAACCAGTTTAGTATCGTCTGCAATCTGCCAGTCACGGTCAGACAAATTGATATCAATTGGCGCAATCTCAAAGCCCATCTTCTTAGCCGCGTTGATAGCTCGCTCCTTGCGAGACTCCGGCTCCTTATCCAAGAACGCTGCAATCCACTCAACTGGGTAGTAATGGAACAACCACGCACACTGATAAGACAAGATGCTATACGACACTGCATGTGACTTGTTGAAGCCGTAGCCTGAGAAGAACTCAAATGTTTCCCACAGCTTCTCTGAATCACGAACAGAGATGCCCTTCTCTGAGCACCCACCAACAAACTTTTCTTTCAGCTTGAGCTTGATGTTGCCCTTGCCTGTTCCCTTCTTGGTCAACACCTTCCGCAGCATGTTACCCTCATCCAAAGTCAAGCCACCAAGCTTGTGAGCAAGCAAAGCAATTTGTTCTTGGAAGATAAGGAACCCAAATGTTTCCTCGGTCACATCACGAACAGTATCATTAAGATATTTAATTGCCGATGGATTTTCCTTGGCGTCAACATAATTCTTATCAACCTTGGCAGACAAAGGTCCGGGGCGGAAGATAGAAGTAATAGCTGAAATATCAATAATGCTTCGTGGCTTTGCATTCACACAGAATGTCTGTGCCCCTGCCTCTGTGAACTGGAAGATGCCAGCCCAACGACCCTTGTGAAAAACATTTTCATAAACAGCTTGGTCATCGAAATTGATTACATCGGGATGAAGCTGCTCATCGTAGAACTTTCGCACCTCATCAAATGAAGGCTCGGCTTTGCCATGATGACGTTGAAGAATGTTTTTAATACAGTTCTGCATCATACGCAACGAAGCCAGCCCAAGGATATCAAACTTGATAAAGCCCATCGGCTCCAAATGCCTGACGTTCTGACCCTCAGACCATGGAGCTTGCTTCACGCCACCGCTGGTAATAAGTGGCATGTACTTATCCAAGTCTTCGGCAATCACAACACCGCCAGCGTGACGAGAGCAAGAGCGAACCTGACCGTAGAGAGCCTCAACGTGTGTCTTAACGTGCGGGTACTTCCGCAGGAACGACTGCAAAGTCTCGGAGAACTCCATTACCTCTTCAAAGGTTGGAGTATACACGCCAGCAGTAATGCCGTGCTTACGCTTGGCTTTGGGCGTTGCTTCCCGCAACATGCGTCCGGTCACAGCATTGACCTCAACGAAAGGGATGCGGTAGAACTTGGAAATATCCTTGATGAGCGAGCGAAGCTGAAGGGTGTTCCAGTTGGAAATGGGAACGACCGTGTTCTCACCCCACTCGCTTGCCAGCCGCTCCTTCAACTCCATCGGCTCCGCAACATCGTAATCAATGTCGGGATAATCCTTGGCATCAGAGCGCATAAAACGGCTGAACAGCAGCCCATATTTGATTGGGTCAACTTGTGTGATGTTTAGAACATAGGACACCAACGAGCCAGCAGCAGAGCCGCGACCCGGACCGACCAACTGACTTTCAACAGCCTTGTCTGCTATCGCCTTCATAGTCAAGAAATACTTAGAGAACCCTCGCGAGTCAATAACCTCAAGCTCACTCTTGAGTCGGTCGATGTACTCCTGATTGCCTGCAAGATTCTTTTCACGCAGACCGTCAATCGACATGGCTACAAGGGCTTGGGTCGCTGTCTTACCTTCGGGCACCACGAAGTCGGGTAGACGCACAGTGGAGTCGGGCAAGAAGTCTTCAATAAGATTGGTGGCGATATGGTGGGTTTCTGTGATTGAGTTCTTGACAACCTCATCATTATACTCAACGTCACAATTCGCAGAATAGTTTAGATATGACTCCCACATTTGGTCACCGTTCTTCGGATACAACTCGTACCCCACCTCATCCAGACCAGCAGGCAACTCAGATGGCACATCATCCTTACGACCAAGCCAGCCAAGCTTCTTATAAAGAATGCGGTCTTTCCAAGCAGTGGGATTAGGATAGTGGCTATCAGCAGTAGAAATTAATTTAATTCCAAACTCTTCATGCATCTGAATGACATACTTGTTGAGCATGTGCTGCTCTGGGATGTCATTCCACTGAAGCTCGCCATACCAACGGTCACCGAAAATCTTTTGCATCTCTTCGGTAGTCTCCCGCATCTCAGCAAGGACGCCAGCCTCATCGAATCCAGTTCGATTACCGTCGTCATCGTACACCGCATTTCGCCACATACACCCAGCGTAGACGCCCCCAAGACAAGCAGAAGCAGCAATAACGCCCTCTGAGTGCTTCGCAAGCAGTTCATAGTCAACACGGGGGAAGCGATAGTAATTGTCGCCACTGAACGAATCAGAGACCATCTTGAAGATGTTGTTCAGCCCTGTCTGGTTCTGAGCCAGAAGAATAAGGTGATTGCGACGATTGACCAGACCCTTGAAGTGTCGCTGCTCGTCTTCGACAACCGCACCACCAGTGCTGCCGTCCTTGAGCGCAGAAGCATTCTTCTTGACTTTCTTGGCTTCTTCGTAATCACCCTTCCAGCCCTCAATCGACGGATGGAAATAAGCTTCGACACCATAAATAGGCTTGAACTCTTTACCCTCGGCTCTCATCTTCTTCGTGTGCAGAACCTGATAAGCCAATCCGTTACAATTACCATGGTCGGTTAGCGCAAGTGCGTTCATGCCATTATTATAGGCGTAGTCCATGTGCTCTTGAGGATATCCCAAGGCATCGAACGGCGAACCTGCCACCGAATGAGCGTGGAGCCCTACGAACGGGATACTTGATTCAACACGATTCATTCAAACCTTCCTTTTTGTAAATACGGCATGTTACTGTGTCCAAAATCTGTGAAGCTTCGTGCATCAACTCTTTTGCCACTTTGATATCTTCTATATTATCATCATTATCTGAAATGTCAAGCATTTCTACAAATTCTTCTAAAAAACTTATCATACTCTCATCGAGCATATAAAACCTTGTTGGCAAGCCCGCCATGTCTTTTTGCGAGTACGGGGTATCGTCATACACCCGCTCAAGCTCACTCCTCTTCATTATTACCTCCCATTTTGTTCCACTTTTTCGGTTTAAAGAAATCAGGCTTCGTTAGTGACTCGCAGCCTGAATAATACTTGGTCAATCCATCCCATGAGCCCACATTGTAGTACCACGGAACCTCAATCATTGTTTCTGTATCTATTATAACATCTGAGAACACTTTGTCAAGCGAAAAGTTTCTCGCGGACCATCTTTTTTCAATTGGCACACGATTGCCATCTTTATCGTGCTCAACTGTACCCTCTCTGCGAACCTTTCGCCTGCACCTCTTAAAATCTTCGCCATCGAACGTAAAACCCAAATACTCACCTGTTTTAACAGATGCGCCGTTGTATGTCAAGCAGAAAGTTTCATTTCTGGAAATTTTGCGGCGAAAATTTTTTAGCAATTCGGGATTATAGACCCCATACGGAAATGCACAATAAAACCTATCTGGGATGAGCCACTTGCTGATGCGCTTGGAAATATAGTAAGCACTGAGTGCGCCATATAAGGCAGACCACCCCAAGCAATCTCTGCGGTCGCGGTCTTTGGGGTGGATAGGCACATAGTAGATTGGAATGCGACGGCGTTTTTGAGACGAGAACACGCCCGTCTCCAGCAGCGAATTAGGGTCAAACACCCACTCTCCCATGCGCTCTTTAATTAGTGGTTGCATCCCGCGATGGCACACGACCCAAATAGTTTCTGCCCCTGCCCAAGCACATTCCAGCACCGCACGCTCGACAGCCAAATAATTTTTTCCTATTGGCATCAAGCTGTCGTGCCACGGCATATCAAAATCTAATGCCTGACCCGCAACGGGTACGACCCCTGCCAAGTGAAAAGCAGAGGCATTTTGCTCTCCGCTCTCTATCACCTGACACCTTTAATTAAATAATTTAGATATTTTTCCTTTGAATGTGGGTGCCTACCCACGTCGATGCCACTCACAGAAAAGCCAGCAGGCAAATCATCATACTGACTCATTTCAAGCGGATAAACCTCGCGACGGTTGGACTCAAGTCGCAAAGACAAATATTTGCCTACGCCGTTGCCCGTGCCCTTAACCCCAGCCTCTTTCATAACCTCTTCTGCTTTGATTCTGGTTATCAATTCTGAAAATTTAAAATCTTGGAGTTGACTCTCGGTCAGGTGGCTCACCACGCAAACATCTTTTAATTTATGATTACCATCAATTCTATCTGAGGGATAAAAATTAATACTCTTGATAAAGCTGTCGTACACATGCATCTGATAAAGGTCATGTTTCATGCCGCTGCGAACGTCAATCCAGTCAAGGACTTCGACCATTTTATTTTTATTTACTGGTGGTGGCAGCCCTATAACCCCTTCGTCATCAAAGATTAAATACGATTCAGATACCACAGTATGAGCCCGTTGACCCTCAGTGACCCGCAAGCCATCTTCAGAGATTCGGATTTGCGAAGCCTGATTGCCATATCGAATAAGACCAGCGAGCGATAAACAATAATATAGATGGTGCCACTCTTCAGTGTTGCCAGTAAACCGATGAGGGATTCTTGGCTTTACATAAACCAATGGGCAGCCATGGACGAACGCATATCGCAACGCCTTAATGTTACATCCAACCACCAGTTCTTGCATCCGCTTCCTCCATCAAAGCCAATCTGAAATTACCAACAAAACAAGAGCTATCTCAATCGCAGCAGTGCCCATCACAGACAAACCGAGATATAAAAGCCCACAGCGCAGCGAAACCGCTTCAACGCTCTTGCTTACAAACGACATAGTTTTCTTGAACAAAATGCCACTGCCCTCCGAGCGCATCGACGCAAACCAACATATTGCCGGGAAAAGCAATAACAGAGCCTACGTCCTCAGAAGAAAAGTGCTCACAATTAGTCGATACTTCCTTAACGACTCCCACTTCCCATTCTTGGATGACCTTATAATCTTCCGGCATCAGCACTCCCCCCAAATCGGGGGAAGTCTGTTGCACAATGTCAACCCTGACATGTCTATTCATTGGTGTCATGGGCACCACCTACCGCAACTTTTTGTTGACAGTGTTGTAGTAATCCATCAACTGCTCAGGGTCAGTGTTCTTCTGAATCATACGGAAAGCCTTGACAGCAAGCGAGATGTCTTCACGACTTAGCCAGCCGTTCTCAATATAATTGTTCTTGAGCCCTCGCTTTTGCTCTTTGAATGGTTCCATGGCTTCTTCGATTGCAGCCAGAGACTTCACATAATTAATGACATGCTCCTGATGCTCATCAATAGGATTAGTAGTGTTCTCGTTATTGTCAACCATGATATACTCCTTCTTTGGTTGGTTACTTTAGTAATATAACCTATCTTGAACTGAATGTCAAGAACTTTTTTAATTTATTTGAAAATAATTGTGCCATGCTTGTTGTGGTATGCTCCATATCTCGTCGGCTTATCCGACACACCAAAGGTTACAAGTGCCAGTGGTTGCGGCAAACCATGAATGGCTCCACCAAACTTTGGGCGTCCAATCACGAACAAAATCTCGGCTGCGTTCATACAAAACTGACCCCACCACGCCGTGTTGGTTCGTGCTGGAATAAGCATCGTCACAGAACAGCTACCATCCTGACTCTCGTTGTACGCTTTCTCAACCCACTTAGCCAAGCGATTGGCACCTTTACTTCCGTATGGTGGATTGAGCCAACACCTACCCTTCCAACCTTGGGTCAGGGCGTCATCTTCTGCTGAAAAGTAGTCATCGCACTTGTGGTTGGTTTCGTCGGCAGCCAAATCAAAATCAAATTGATAATGATTATTTAGGGCTTCAAACATTTCTGGTGGAGTAGCCCACTCTTGTTTGGCTGATTCAAATTTGCCTTCAAACTTCGCCATTGTTCCCTCCGATTATCCACACTTCGCATAGCCGCACGAAGTACATGTCACACAGCCATCCTGATAAATCAACGTCTCTGCACCGCACGACTCACAAACCTTGTCGCTTGGAGTCTCGCCATCTTGAATATAATTCTTTAAGATGCGAGCGATACATCTGGCGAAGCTGAACATATCGCTGTTTTTATCTTTCTGTAGCTGCTCGACCATGAACCTTGGGCGTGCGCCGTGACGCAGACCCAACGAAATCATGCGAGTGAACGATGCGTTGCTGGGGTTATCAAATACCTTTACCACATCTTTAATAGTGATAGTGTCGCCGTTGTATCCAAAAGATAAGTCATAGCGATTCATTCGCGTCTTGTAACTGTGCTTGGTCAAGCGACCCTTGTTGTACTTTTTCGGAATCTCAATCAGACTTGCTTCGCCAGCGAGAACTTCATAGGGCTTCCCATCGAGAATCCCCACAAGAACAACCCACTTCTCACCTTGAATGGTCGTATGGTGAATATCGCAGCCAAGTTCCTGCGGTCGCTTCGGAGCCTCATGATTTGGAAATGCCTCTTGCTTCACCTCATCCTTGGTAACGAGAACGCCAGAGCGACTGCCATCCACATAGACCGTTACTCCTTTCAAGCCGCGCCGCCAGCCTTCTAAATAAAGTTCGCCCACTACAGAAGGCTCTGTCCCTGCTGGAAGATTAATTGTCGAACTGATGGCGTGGTCGATATTATCTTGAATCGCTTGCTGAATTTCAATACGTCGATTCCAATCAATCTGGTCAGACTCAACAAAAAATGCTGGCAAGTCTTTGCCCTCGTTTGCTTCACGCCACTGCTGGACATTGTGATGAAAGACTTCAAACTCTTTCCAGCGGTCGCCAAGCTCATCTACAAAGTCGGGCTCAACATCAACCTCATCATGACTCATCTTTCTTCGACGAATATAAGAATTGCGGAAGACAGGTTCCAGACCCGATGAAGTCTGTGAAAGAATCGAGACAGAGCCTGTTGGCGCATTAGTCAGAATAGAAATGTTTCTTCTGCCATATCGACCGATAGCTCGTTGCAGAGTTTCCGGCAATCGCTGAATATATGCATTGTCTCTCTCTTTGTGCCAGCGGAACACTGGAAATTGTCCTCGCTCCGTAGACAAGTTTACGCTTTCCTGATATGCAGTTTCGCGTAGACAAGAATAAATTCTGGAGATAGTCTTTAAGCCCTCATCAGAATCATATGGCAAACTGAGACAAGCGAGTGCGTCAGCAAGCCCGTGGGTGCCAAGTCCAGTGCGGCGTCCATCGCGGGCTGCACGATAAAGCTTTGTCCAGAGTTCTTTCTCGTCTGGCGTATCAGCCAACTCAATAATAGAATAAAGTTTTTCAAGCTCTAAGTCAACCAAGTCATCCGACAGACGCATGGCTGCCGATGCCACTTCGGTGAACAAATTAAAATTAAACTTTGCTTTCTTTGTGAATGGCTTTTCTACAAAGTTTTTTAAATTGATGGAAATCAGGCGACATGAGTCATAAGCAGAAAGAGGAATCTCTGCACACGGATTGGTGCAGATGGTTGCAAAACCATCTTCAGCATAAGAGTGTGCTGGTAGGTTATTGATGATGTTGTCCCACATCAGAATGCCCGGTTCAGCAGTGGTGGTTGCAGACTCCACAATGACATCCCACAGTGCCTTAGCATCAATCTCGGTAGTATGTGTGGGG
>MDSZ01048593.1_pt1 | contig 12067 bp, 10 predicted proteins | sample 811201 | NCBI WGS metagenome assembly MDSZ01 (sample SAMN05326647, study PRJNA326480) | marine metagenome | isolation source: seawater | place: Indian Ocean: North | collected 2010
AAATAAATATTTATTTTAATAATAATAATATAAAATTATTGATTCCAAGTCATACCCACTATATTCAGTATGGGATAATTACAAGGATTGCACTAAGAAAAAATATAAAAGTATTTAGAATTCATGAAAATAATTTTGGCACAAGTGATCTTAGATTAAGAGAAATATATAAAGATTTCCCAAAAGAAAGAGAAAGATATTTTGATTATAAAAAAAACTTTTTAAAATTAAAAAATAAAAAAAAATTGATAGCAACTGGAAAAAAAATTTTAGAAAAAAGATTACGTGGGCAAATTGATAAATCTCTCCCATACATGAAAGTAAATACATATAAAATAGATAAAACAATTCCTTCAAACAAATTAAATGTTAAAAATAAAATTATAATTTTTGCTCACTGTTTTTTTGACTCTCCCCATAAACATAGAAAAATGCTATTTAATGATTTTTATGAACAACTAACATTTCTTTTAAAACTAAGTAAAAAATATAAAAAATTTAAATGGTTTATAAAACCTCACCCAGCTTCATTTTTTCAAAATGAAAAAGCTTTAAACGAAATTATAAGTGACAAATTTAATAATGTGGAAATTTTAAATAAAAATTTAAGTAATAAAATTATTGCTGAAAGTAAACCATCATTAATTATTACTGATCACGGAACTATTGCACATGAAATGGCATATTTTAAAATTCCAGTTTTAAATACTGGCGACAATCCTCATATAAATTATAATTTTAATATTCATGCAAAATCAAAAAAAGATATTGATAACGTGATAAAAAATCTGAATAATTCAATAAAACAAATAAATTTTAACAAAAAAAATATCTATGAATTTGTATATATGCACTTTGTTTATAAAAATAATATTGCTAACGAGAAAAAATTCATAAAAAGTGATTTTTTTGGAAAACAGGATCCAAAATTGAATAGTGAAAACAAAATATTATCTCACATAATAAAAATGGATAAAAAGCATTCTAAAAAAATTTATTTGTACATTAAAAATTTTTTAAATACTTACTATTAAAAAAAGTTATTAAAACCCTATAAAACTGATATTGTAAGTTTAATGAAAAATAAAATAAAACTTAAAAATTCCTCATGGACCTTTGGAAAAAATGTACCTAAAAATTTTGAGAAACATATAAATAAATCAGTCCCTTTATATAATGAAGGTCATAAGATAATATCTAACTTGAGTGATTTCTTTTTAAAAGAAAATTCAACTTTTTACGACTTAGGATGTTCTACTGGAAATTTAATAAATAGGATCGCATTGAGACACAGCAATAAAAAAATTAATTTTATTGGAATTGATTCTGTTAAAGAAATGATAGACCTAGCCAACCTAAACAAGAAGAAACAAAAAAGGAAATTAAAATGTAAAATTTTATTTAAAAAAGCAAACATAGAAAAATTTACTTTAAACAAGAATGATATGTTTGTTTCTTATTATACTATCCAATTTCTGCCTCCAAAAATCAGACAAATAATTATAGATAAAATTTTTAAAAGTTTAAATTGGGGGGGTGCTTTTATAATGTGTGAAAAGATTAGAGGTCCTGATGCTCGGTTTCAGGATATTTTAACGCTAATGTATAATGAGTTTAAATTAGAAAATAATTTTTCTTTTGAAGAAATTGTTGAAAAATCAAGAAGCCTCAAAGGTATTTTAGAACCATTTTCAGATAAAGGTAATATAGATATGTTAAAAAGATCAGGGTTTAAAGATATTTTTCCTATATTTCAAATGTTAAGCTTTAAAGGTTATCTCTGCATAAAATAAAAAAATATGAAAAAAACTCAAGTTAAGAAATATCTCAACTTTTTAAAAGTTAAAAAAAATTTTAAAATGAAATTTTTTAATTGTGAAATTTGTAATGAAAAAAAAACTCAGCTAATCCAAAAAAAAATTTCCTGGAACAACAATAAATATGGATACTTGCCTATTCATGCTTGTACATCCTGTGGTTTTCTTTTTCAAAATCCAAGATTTAATAAGGAGTTTTATATGGGATACTATAAAAATAGCTATAGGGCAGTAACTTTAGATACATTCAAACCACCCAAAAATTACCTGGCTGATCAAAAAAAAAGGGGGGAATTATTATATAAATTTTTAAAAAAATATTTGCCGAAAAAAGGTTCTATGCTCGATGTGGGATCTTCTGTTGGAATGATGATGAAACCATTTTTAAAAAGAGGATGGAAATGTCAGGGAAATGATCCTGTCAAAAGTTTCGTAGACTATGGAAGAGAAAAGCTAAAATTACCAGTTCAGTGGTTACAATCAGAGGACATGATATTAAAAAAAAATTCTTTAGATTTAGTAATAATAATGGGGTCTCTTGAGCATGTTTCAGATGTAAATATAGTTATGAATAAAATTGAGAAAGCTATAAAAAAAGATGGAATTTTAGTTTTAGAATCTAGAGGTGATCCTTTAGGACACTCTAAAAATTTTTTTAATCACAGTCATCATAGATATTTTTTCGGAAATACTATGGAATTAATAATGAGAAAACATGGATGGGAGCCATTTTTAACTACAAAATATCCAATTACAGGACCAAGCAGACCAAATTCACAATTCTGTATCGGCAAATATAAAGGAAATCAAATAAAAAAAGGATTTAAAAATTTAGTGAAAAATGGGAAAAAGGAGACTGTTTTAGACGTAATTTATAAATTAAAATATCACGATTATTTAGCAACAAAACTTAAAAATAACTTTATTAAAATCGGTGCTTCACATCCTAAAAATTAATTTTACTGTTTAAACTGTCATTCCAAATTAATATATTAAGAATTCTAAAAAGTGTGGGATCATAATTGTGTATTTTATTTTTTTTTAACAAAATATTTTTAATTTTATCATTATTAAATAAGTTTGAATTAAAATTTTTTTTGTTTAATAAATCTATAAATTTTTCTCTATAATTTGAATATATTATGTTTGAATAAGCTCCTGGTCTTGGTATTTTTTTATTTGTTATAAAATCAACCGGAAGTTGGTCTTTCATGATATCTTTCAATAGATATTTTGTAGTTCCATTTTTCATAAAGTAACTGGATTTTAATGAGAAAACATACTCTATAAGTTTGTGATCAACCATAGGTGATCTATTCTCAATACTTTGACTCATTGAAATTCTATCCTCTTGCCTTAAAATATTTGGTAAATCTCTTAAGTTCAGATGATTACATAAAAAATTTTTATAATAATTTTCGTCGTAAGGATTTGAGTCGTTATAAAATTTTAAATTTTTATTTAATTTTAATATGTTTGTATTTAAAACTTTAAATATATTTTTATCCTCAATATCATTTTGTATTTTTTGATAATTTTCATATATATTAATTGAGTTTTTAAGAATTTTTTCCTGATTGCCATTAGATATTTTATTTATATTGTTAATAATTGTTTTGTTGATTTGGTTACCTGTCTTAAAAAAATTTTCAATAATATAGGGTATGTACATTCTAGTATAACCACCAAAAACTTCGTCTCCTCCTTCCCCAGTGAGTAATACCTTGAAGCCTTGTTTAGAAATTTCTTTTCTTAATAAATATTGATAGACAAAAGATGGATGATTAATAGGTTCATCTTGATATTGAATTAAGTCTTCTAAAACATTATTATAATCATTATAATCAAACCTTAAAAATTGATGATTCAAACCATATTTATTTACAAACTTTTTAATTATTTTTGTTTCGTCTGTTTCATTATCGTAATTTGTTTTTAAAGAAAACGCCTTATATTTTTTAATATTAAACTTTAACGCTGTTCTCAAAATTGAAGAACTGTCCATACCACTTGAAAGTGTAAATGCCAAAGGAACATCTGATCTTAAGTGAAGTTTTATATTTTTTTCAAAAACTTCTCTTAATTCATCTTTGTGGTAAATATTATTTTTATATTCAAGTTTCCAATATTTTTTAATTTTAAATTCTTTTTTAGAATATTCACCAAAACTTCCAGCTGGTAAACTATGTATATTTTTAAAAAAAGTTTCATCTGTATCGTCAGTCCAGCCTCTTATTAAATATTTATTAATAATTTTTCTATTTAATTCATATTTTTTTTTGATAAATAGAATATCTTTTATTTCAGAAGAAATTATTAAGCCTTTATCATGTAAAGAATAAAATAATGGTTTTTGTCCAAAATGATCTCTAAAAAATAAAATTTTTTTTTGCTTATTATCAAAAATAACTATTGAGAACATTCCTCTCAATTTATTTACAAAATCTATACCCCACTTTACATAACTTTTTAAAATTACTTCTGTGTCTGAATTAGTATTAAAATTAATTTTAAATTTTTTTAATTCTTTTTTAATTTCTAGATAATTATAAATTTCTCCATTAAAAACCATTTGAATATCTGGATTTTTACTTTCAAAAGGTTGATCAGCTTTATCAGATAAATCTATAATTTTTAGTCTCCGAAATAAAATATTGTGATTATTTAAAGTTGTAAGTTTTATACTGTCTGGACCTCTATGTTTATTTATATTTTTTAATTTCAAGAAATCTGCGTTATGAGTTGATCTCTTATAAAAATTTGTGAATGTTATGAAGCCACACATATTAAAAAATATTATTGACTAATTAGTCTTAAATAACTTTTGATTGATTTAATTTTATTTTTACAAACTTTAAAATCATTCATATTATCAATATCTAGATTATCTCTAGTCAAATAACCAAAAATTTTTTTTCCACTAAGTAAATTTTGTTTTTCTATAATTTCATTTCTATAGATGTCAAAGAGCGCATTCTGAGAATATATGGTTGTTAAAGATTGTCTTGGGGCATTAAAGGGTTCTTTAAACTTACTTTTATTAACGTTTACTGGCGTTAAAATTCCTTTCAAATTTTTATACCATATTTTAGTTATTGGCTCATCTAACTTTGTAATAGATCTTACTGAGTCAATATTATTATTATTTGCCATTTTTTTTATTGCGTTTTCTACATCCTTTAATTTTCTGAGAGGAGATGTAGGTCTTAAGTGAACTATAAAATCGGAATTGAAATTTTCATTTTTTTTCAACCATCTAATAGCATGTTTGATAAAATCAATATCTAGAGAAAGATCTTTTGAAATTTTTTTAGGTCTTAAAAAAGGAGAAAAGCTTCCTAATGAGTTAATTATGTTTTGGTATTTCCTACTATCTGTCGATACAATAATTTTATCAACAAATTTTAATCTTTTAGCAAACAAGATAGTATAGTTGATTAAAGGCGTTCCATTTATTTTTAAAATATTTTTGTTTTTAATACCTTTAGATCCACTTCTACAAGGTATTATTGCTAAAACTTTTTTTCCTTTTATCATTATAAAGAAATAAAAGTCTTTCTATTTAAATTTTTATTTATTTTTTTATCTACATAAAAAGAGTCAGAAACAGAGCTGTAAGTACTTAATTCCTCTATTACCGATCCTTTTTTTGACTTACAAACAAATTTGTGAATTTCATACGGTTTTATAGTAAATGATTCACCCGTTTTTAATTGTTTTTTAAAAATTATTTTGTTTTTTTTGATAATAGTTAATTCAATTTTCCCAAATAATATAAAAAAAGTTTCAGTCTTTTTTTTATGATATTGTTCGGGGTGAATTTGTTTATGTAATAAAAATAGCAGTTTTTTACAATAAAGCTTATTGTGGATTGTTAGCATACAAAGGCCAAATTTATTAAATTTTTCTTGTCCATAATGATGTGAGATTTCAAGTCTTGAATTATTTTTAATAATAACTTTTGATAAATTTATTAATTCAAGTATTTTTTCTCTAATTTTTTGAGCAAATTTTCTATTATCATAAATTTTTACATCTTTTAGAAAAATTGGTGAATTAACTTTAATTTTTTTTTTTAAGAAAATATCATTATATTTTGAAAAATTATTTGACAGTAATTGTCTTTTTTGTGCTGGAAATGCAAAATAAATATCTGATTGATTAAGTGGGTTTTTTAAATTTTTATAACTTTTTTTTAAAAAAACACCTCTTTTAAAAACTTGTAAATTATTTTTTTCTTTTGGTAGCAGTTTTGTTCTATTTGCTATGCTTCCTACTCTGTCTATTGATTGAAATAAATTACTTAACCATTTTTTAAATTGATTTGGACTTGTAGAATATTTATTTGCTTTGTAAGATTTATTTTCAAAAGCTATATGTTTTTCAAAAATTCTAGCACCCATTGAATATGCAATCACTCCAGAAATTTGATCATTTGGATCTTCATGAGTAGAAAATCCATAAATTATATTACCAAATAAATCTCTCAATTTTGCAAAATAAGCCAAATTGAGCTCTCTAGGCTCTGTAGGATATTTTGCTACACAATAGAGAAACCTTATATTTGATCTTCTGTGTTTAAAAAAACTTATAGTTTTTTTTATTTGATTTAAATCAGCACCACCCAAACTACATATAATTTTTTTCTTTTTTGCTTTCTTAGCAATAAATTCTAATAATGGCCATTCATCGCATGAACAACTTGCAATTTTTAAATAATCAAATTTTAAATCAATTAATCTAACAACAGAATCTTCGTCGAAAGGTGTGCAAATTATTTTTTTAAACTTTTTTTTTGCAAGGGAAATTATTTTTTTCCATTCTTTAGAGCTTAACTTTGTTTCAACAAATCTTTTTACTTGAGCGTTATTATCTTTTGTAAAATTAGAATGAACATAAGTTTCAAGATTTCTAAATTGAAATTTAATTGCAAAGTCAATTTTATTGAAATAAGGTTTACAAACTATAAAGTATTTATTAATTATATTTATTGCGTGATTTACATCTCCCATGTGATTGTTTGCAACTTCTAATATAACTAAAGGTTTTTTGATCTGCATTAAGTTAACTTTTAAAAATTTGGCCTTTATTGCTGATTATTTACTAGATTATTATTAATGGAATTTTTAAAAAATTTAAATAAAAATATTTAATACTTTTTTTTCAACTTTGTATATAAATTGATTGTATGAAGAACAATTTCACTTAATTGATAACTATTTTGATATTAAAATAAAAAAAAATTGAATGAAAGAGTATAGCTCACAAGAAATTAAATCTGCTTTAATTAAAATAGGACTAAAAAAAGGGGATATAGTATTTGTAAACTCAGAAATCTATAGACTGGGAAGATTTAACGAAGATTATAAATACAATATTTTCGAAGTATTTTTGAACATATTAAAAAAAATACTTGGTAAAAATGGAACCATATGCACAAATACATATACTTTTAATACACTACGTTTTAAGGAAACATTTAATCATGGAGATACAAAATGTACAAGTGGTGGTTTTGCAAATTTATTATTAAATCAAAAAAAAGTAGTTAGAAGTAATCATCCAGTATATTCTGTTTCTGCAATAGGAAAACACTCAAATACAATATGTAAAAATAACTCAAATCATAACTTTGGTTATAATTCTCCCTATCATAAAATTATAAATTTAAATGGAAAAGTTTTAAATCTAGGTATGGAACCATGGAAAAATCCCTATAATCACGTGGCAGAATATTTAATTGGTGTTCCATATTGCTACAATAAATTGACTAAAGTAAAATATTTAAAAAAAAATAAACTGAAAGATTATAACTTTTCCACATTTGTAAGGTATTTAGATTTTAATCTTATTTGGAATTATAATAAAATTAAGAAAAAACTAATTAATTCAAGAATCATAAAAAAATCAAAATTGGGTGAAGGGTATATTTATTCGGTTAACTCATGCAAATACTTGGATCTTTGTATTAATTTACTTACAGAAGATCAGTTTGGTTTTATTAGAAAAAAGTACTACTTAAAAAAAATAAAAAAAAATATATTTGAAAATATTTCTTAGAAATTAATAATGGCAAAAAATAATAAAGCATGGTTAATACAAACCCTTATTAAAATTAATCCTGATATTAAAAAACAATTAAATAAAAAAGAATTTAATTTAATTGATAATGGCTATTTAGATTCCTTAATGATTTTAAGATTACTTTTTGAAATAGAAAAGAAAAATAAAATTAAAATAAACCCATCAAAGTTAAAAAGAGAGAAATTTTCAAGTATTGAAAGAATGTTAAAGCTTTTAGAGTAATTAATTTTAATGAAAAAAAAAATTATTATCAGTATTATAGTTCCAATTTTTGTTTATAAAGAAAATTTTTTAAAAATATTTTTAAAACAATTAGAGTCTCTTGAACAAAACAAAAATTTTTCCAAAAACCAAATTTTATTTGATGTACTAATTATCAATAATAGAAATAGAGATAATTTAAATAATTTTTTTAAAAAAAAATATTTAAATCTATATAAATTTAAACTATTGAATTATAAAAATGAGGGAAATCCTGGTTTAGCAAGAAATTACGGTTTAAGGAGATCGATCGGAGATTATGTAATATTTATAGATTTCGATGACAAAATAATTATTAATAATTTTTTAAAAGTTGTAAAAAATATAAAAAAAAATGAGGATATTATAATTTTTAAATATTCAAAAATTTTTGAAAAAAAAAATAATAATTTGCATAAACAAAATATATTACAAAAAAAAATTGTATCTAATATTTTGAAAAGAGAATATGATGAGTCTTGTAATTATTATTTATTTAGAAAAAATTACTTGATTAAAAATAAAATATTTTTTGGAAAAGGTTTTTATGAAGATAGGATTTTCTTATTAAAATCTTTTTTCTTTGCAAAAATTATAAGAAGGATAAATCTTAAAGCATATATAAAAATTCCAAGAAAAAATTCAATTGTTAATAGTTTTTCAAAAAAGCATATAATTGACTTTATAAATTCAAGTATACAAAAAAATATCTTTATAAATAAAAATTTTAAGATAAAAGTTTACAACTATAAAAAAGATTTACAGTACGGACTAAGAGGTGATTTTCTTCATATTTTCAAAAAATCTTCAATGTTTAAAAATAATATGTATGGAAATTTTATAATAAAAAGCTATTTGAACATTATTAATTTAAATTATAAAATTAGAACAACTATAGATTATAAAGTTAGAAAAATTTTAGAAAATGCCTAAAAAAAAATATTTATCATGTAAAGAATTAGAAAGTTCTCTTTTCTTAGCTCCTGATGAATTAAGATCCTGTTGTCAAAGGTTCTTCCGTGATGGAAAAATGAGAGGTGACGCAAAATTGTTTAAAATTAACAAAGGAGATGTGCCTACATCAAAAAAAATATTAGATGCAAGAAATAAGATATTTGAGGATATTCAAAATAAAAATTCTGAAAGTTGTACTGGTTGTCATCACTTGTATGAAAGAGAGACAAAACCTAAATTTGATAATGGTTTAGACCATTTGTCAGTAGAACAACATACATTCTGCAATCTTAGATGTAGCTACTGTAGCCCAATGTTCTATGGAGGTAAAAAACCAAATTATAATGTATTAAATTTGGTAAAATCACTTAAACAAGAAGGTTACTTTCAAAATTTAAAACAAGTTGTATGGGGTGGAGGAGAACCAACTCTTGATAAATCATTTGAGTTATTAGTTAATGAGATAAACTCAGAAACCAATCCTGAAATTTATCATAGAATTTTTACAAATTCGGTAAGGTATAGTGAAGCTTTAGCAAATTTTTTAAAGAAGGGCTTAGTTAAAATAGTTACTAGTATTGACTCCGGTACTCCAGAAACTTTCAAAAAAGTTCGTGGCAGAGTGAAATTTGAAGAGGTATTTGTAAACTTACAGAAATATTCAAAAATAAATCCAAACAAAATTACAATAAAATATATTCTAACGGATCATAATCAAAGTGAAGAAGAGTTAAAAAGTTTTGTAAATACATGCGTTAAATTTAATCTGGATAATTGCGCTTATCAAATCAGTATGGATTATAAATCAGAAATAATTGAGTTAGATACTCTCAAAAAAATTTCATATTTAATTGGTCAACTTAAAAAAAATAATATTAAAAAAATATTTTGTGATGATCATATTGCTAGAAGATTTAAGACTCTTAATTCTAATCAAAAAGTGGAATTAGAAAAATATGTAGAATTAAATAAAATTAAAAATGTTATAATAAATAATCAAAATATTGATAATATAAACATTTATGGCATTGGAGAGATTGCTGAAAATATTATTTATAAAACTAAATTTTTAGAAAAATTTAATAAAGTTTCACTTTTCGATAAAGATACAAAAAAGATAGGTACCAAAATAGATAAATATATTATTCAGAAACCAGAGCATATAAATAAAAATAATCATAAAATATTAATTTTAACGGCAGAAACTTTTAATGATATCTATGATAATTTAAAAAATATGAAAGTTAACGAAAATAGAGTTGTAACAGGTCTTATAGTCTAATTTATATAATATTTTTTTTTATTTTTAACTTATCAATTTTTTGACTAGCTGTTTTTGGAAATTTTTTAATCATAATTATTTCATCTGGAAGCTGAAAATTAGAAAGTTTTTTTAGACAAATATCTCTAACCATTTCATAACTTAATTTATTCTCTTTTTTAACAAAAAGTACTAATTTAGTAGTTGAGTTTTTTACATGTGAAACTAAAGCAACTTCTTTAATTTTGTTATATTTTAACAGTATATTTTCAATATCCTCTGGATAAATATTTATTCCAGATCTTTTAATAATATTTTTTTTCCTGCCCAGATAAAATAAATTATTATTCTTATCTAGATAGCCTAAATCTCCAGTCTTAAAATAACCATTAAAAAAAGCTTTTTTTGTTAGCTTGCTCAAACCATAGTAACCCTCAAACCTCCCTGGTGTTTTGCATATAATTTCTCCCACCATATTTTTTGGTAAATATTTATTATTTTCAGAAAGTATTTTTACGATTATTTTTTTATCATATACTTTACCTACATTTTTAGGTTTATTGTTTTTTTTACTCAACTTTAAACTTGTAATTGTTCCCATTTCAGCCATTCCATACATTTCAAACAATTTTATTTTTTTTTTAATTATTTTTTTTTTTGTACTATCAAATAATTTAGAAGAGGCTGAAACCAGTCCTTTTTTTAAAAAAAAATTTTTAAATTCATCTTTATGATTAATTAAATCATCAATTTGAGATGGAACTAATGCAGAAAAAGTAACATCATATTTTTTAACATAATTATAGTATAGTTTAGGTGAAAATTTTCTCATAATTACACATTTAGCTCCAGATAATAGAGGTAGAAATAACATTCTCATACCTAAAGAGGTGGCTATTGGACAAGTAACAATGATCGAGTCAGAATTGTCTATTTTATATAATTTTTTAAATAGTTTATATCTAACAATTTTTGTTCTCTGAGAGTATGTTAGAGGTTTTGGATCAGAAGTTGATCCTGAAGTCATAGATATAATATAATTTTGATTTGAATAATTTTTTTTCTTAATATTATTTTTTAAATTTAAATTAATTCTATTAAATTCCAATAATTTTAAATTATCTGTGAAAATCTTTACTTTAATTTTATTAAATGCTCGCAAATATTGCGAATCTCCAATTAAAGAATTAACTTTAATGATTTTAATAAATTTTTTTACATGATTATTTGAATAGGTTGTGCCTAAAGGAACTAGAGTGACATTGAGAAATGATGCTGCAAATAAAGATAAAACATGAAAGATTGTATTATCCTCTAAAATTAAAACTACGTCATTTTTATTCAACCCTTTTTTTTTGAATACAATAATTGTTTTCACAATCATTTTAAGTAATTCACCATAAGTGTATTTTTCATCGCCAAATATGATTGCTATTTTATTTGGATTTTTAATTGCCTGTTTTTTTAATAAGTTAAAAATAATCATTTGAGTATTATTTCATATATAATTATATAGATATACAAGCTTTTATAAATTTTTTAATTTTATAAAAACTAAACATATAAGCTATGAGTTATTAACAAAAATTTAAAATCGTGAATATAAGAATAATTCCAAAATTAGATATTAAAAATGAAAATTTGGTTAAAGGTGTAAATCTTGAAGGTCTAAGATCTTTAGGTGATCCAAAAAAATTTGCGGAAATATACT
>MDSZ01149685.1_pt1 | contig 12066 bp, 2 predicted proteins | sample 811201 | NCBI WGS metagenome assembly MDSZ01 (sample SAMN05326647, study PRJNA326480) | marine metagenome | isolation source: seawater | place: Indian Ocean: North | collected 2010
TAGTGACACAATTAGGATTTTAAACAAGGACCAAGAATATTTCACACCTAGAACAAAACCTGTTAAATTTACTTTTGGTGTAGAAAAGAGTATGTACCAAACAATTTCTGAACAAATGCTGAACTTCCTTGCGTGTTCTGCGGAAGCAAGCGGTTTGGAAACTATGGTTGGCAACGAAATTAATAAATACCGAGGAGAATATAAGCTTCTTGGAAAGATAAGGGAGATATTCTTCGAAAGAATTGGAAACACTCCCGATCTAGACAAATATTTAGAATTTTACAAATGGATGGATTCCACTATCGATGCGATGGTAGAACAAATAGTCCCTGCGTCTTCTGAGATTACGGGCGTAAAAAACATGATTGAAAGCCATGTTTTTGAGAGAAATAAATATACCCACAAGTTCCCCACTATGGAGTTTAAATCAAATGAATTAACGGGGTCCATCAAGGGAATAAACGAGCTTCTATATGATTGGGAATTTGGTCATGCGCCACTAGATAAAAACCAAGATGACAACTGCCTTTGGTGGAATAAGAGGGCTCTTCGAGACGAGGCATACCTAGAGGTTGGTAACGCAGGTGTTGATTACGACAGGAGAGCCATCCATTCTGCATCTTTACAGGTCTTTAATAGAAGATTTAAATCTCCATACAAGATCAGTGGAGTGGAAGGTGGCGGAATAGTAAAAACGCAGATGAATAAAAGATCTGTTGTAATGACCGAAACAAAGCCATTCAATAATAATAGTGTGATAACCTATAACACAACCACATTTTCGACTGCAAGCTCGGCTTGTGCGGATGTTGTCAAGGTTGACCCCAATATAAAAAGAAAAGCAGATTATCAAGTAACCTTCAGCAATCAGCAATCCAAATATGATAGTGGTCTAGTTTCACCATACACTTTCTTTTCGGCTTCAATGGAATCGGTTCCAACTGGCATTCCAATTCCGAATTTTCAAGCTGGTCCACAGCACCTTAGAGACTATTACGTAATGTCAAAAGACGTCCCCGCACAGGGTCCGTTTACAGAACAGCACGTCGGAGGATATGCTTATCGTCACATAGGACTATCCAGCGCTTCTGCGGACATGTTGCCACCTCCCACAGGGGTCAGAAATAGACCACAAGGGTATTTTGTTAATTTTGCCCTAGCTGGGGGAAACTACTATTACACGATTGTCAATCCAAGTTATTACGGAGCACACATGCCCCGTGCAGATTTTACTAGAGATTTTATTGCGAAAAGTCCCGTAAATATCAAGAACATTCAAACTAACACAGCATCACTCAGTAATGAATATGGCAGTATGCTTAGTATTGGGAACTATGTTAACGATTATGAAATCGTGCAAATCCCTGGTCGATCAATCAACAACAGATATTTGGTTGAAAACAATGGTATCCCAACTGCGTCTATCACATCAACACCAGTTTTCGGTCTAAAAGACTTCGAAGTCCCAGATCGGGGGATAAATTCTAGTATCATGGTATCTCGCTTCTCCGCCCCAGGCGGTCCAGAAGTCAGCAGCCCAGGATATTTGGATTATGAATCGGAGACTTTTTCCGCCTACAATGCTTTACCTTTTAGAAATCTAACTGTGAGGCAGCCCCTCCGAAAGTGGCTCACAAACCATAGTGCCTTTGGCGGGTATAGTAGTGTTTATGGGGCTCCATCGGCATCTTATCAAAAAAGACAGCGCAACGGAGCGAAAAGAATTACATTTTCTGAGGCAAGAGTATATGGGGCAGACGAAAGCATAGCCACGGCAAGCGTATATGATAACTTCTGGGTTCAGCACATGATACCACAAAGCGATCTTCAATACGCTTGGATCACAGCATCCGCCATAAGTGCTCCTTATGGCTATGAAAAACCAGACCCAGCTAATGCAAGTGAGGCTTCGACAGATATAACATTCCTTTCTTCAAGCCAATCTACTTCTGTCGAGATTTATTCTGATCATGGTACTGCGACATTGGCTTTTAGCACAGACACTCTTTCATCGTATGACAACCAAACTGTTACAATAATATCTACTGTGGGAACATCTAAAGTTTATAAATTCACAGACGACGCGGCCGAAGGTTCTACCGGGTCGATCCACTCCGATGGATCTTCCATCGTGGTCCAAATTAACGGGATGTCCGCCAGAGACGATTATGCAGCACAGCTTATGGTGGCTATTCAAAGCGCCAACGGTCACAATGGGGGTGTATCCAATAGTGTCTTGGAATTGAATTATCTCACAGCCCCCAACTACCTCAATATACGACAAAAGGTCCCAGGTCCGCTCGTCTCGGCGGTGTTAGCGTCACCAACTTTCAGCGCAGCATCCAGTATTATTGCTGTAATCACCTTTGGGTCTACTACTGGAGGAAACGAGGTTCCAACAGACAACAAACACAGAATGTTCTCACTTCAGCCAGATGGAACGCTGTACAATTCTTCATCAGCGGATTTATCACCAAGTTTGATACACACTGATTTTGTGGGAATGAATACACATTTTGTTGATGATATTAATTTATTTACGAACACAATATCCCAAACAACTCTAAACCTTGACATTGTTAAGGGAGGAACATTCCCAGACGCTCCCTATTCTAATGATGCCCAGGGTCCAGTGGGGACAGGTTCTTATTTGAATGCCATAAACCTTCGCAGGAATGGAGCAGGGGGCTTCTCTTCGTGGAGACAAGTCAGACAAGCCTATAATCCACTTGTAAGAAAGATGGCACAGAACAACATTATTTCTTTGGCTACTGCCTCGGTAGCCAAGTTCAATAAGGATAGCGAACTCATCACCTACAGAGATGTTGTTAGGTTTACCGAATCACCAGTTGTTTCTTCCTTTAAGCCACTGAAACATTCAGTTGTTTTGAGTAACAATGAAGAACTTATAGTCAATAGTACATATGCAAACAATTTGTATACATTTGCTAGCAAAAGAATTAATAATCTTATTGACTTTCATGCTCAAACCGGCGAAGAAGTGTACGATGACCTAAAAAGAATTTACATAGATAAAGATCTTGGAACTTTCAGTCCTATTAAAGAATTCAAGTCTCTCAGTTACAGAGAAATAGTTTATCCTTCAAGAAGATTTGCTGGCTTGGCTAAAACAAGAGGAAGAGAAAACTATACTGTTTCTAGTGGGTCCGCCGACTTTAATCTACCCCTTGGAGACTCCGTTGCCTTCTGGAAAGATAATATAAATGACCGCTTAAGAGCCAATACCGAAGCAAAAACTGCACAAGGTCAGGTTATTTATAGTGCTAGCGCTCCTATGGGGCTGATGGATCTTAGTTGCTGGCCTTTGGACGCAGAAGAGCCGTTCTTTGATTATTATCTAGTATCAGGATCAGCAACAGGGAACCCTCTGAGCGGCTTCGATTCCTATTGGTGGTCTCCGCTGGGACCATCGGGAGGTTATTTAGATTCCTCAATAGAGCCAAAGTGGTTAAATGCTGCTAAAAACGGCGAGTTATCATATGCAGGCTGGGTTTATACTTTATATAATTTTAACTTGGACGGAAAATACTCCCTAGATGGGCTTGGGTCGAACGGAACTCTCACGGCTGTTAGGGATTCCGGTACAGGCGTTGGAGTTACGGCATCTTTCCAGTACGAATATCCCAACCTTGTGTGGTCTGGCTCCTTCCCATATGGGAGAAGGTGGATGTCTGGATCCACTAACCCAGGAACTACGGGCTTGTCTTTCATGAGCAACCAAGTATCTGGGGCTCTACACCTTATACCTCCTTACAGAACTGATGTGCTAAGTGGGAGGAAGCCATGGTTTAATTCTTATGAAGATTATGCCGAAGACATCAGGCTAATGGCAAAAGATTACAGCGTAGTACCAGAGTTTAGAATTTCTGAGCACATGGATTACTATCTAAATAACGGTTTTTACTCAGAAAATAATAAATTCTTGGACTTGATCGGAGCTTCTTTGAGCAATACTAGTAGCGCAACTACAGAAACATCCAGGTTCCAAAATCAGTTCTTCACTATCTACTCAAACTCTGATTTTATGTCAAAGTTTGTTGATTTAAAAGAAGACCACAAGAAGAATTCAACGGCTGCTCCAACAAAAGTTTCTTTAAAAATCAACGCAATTAAGAAATTGCTCCCATATCAGGGTTTTTATCCTGCACTTAGAGCAGTTCAGTTGGGTCATTTGTTTTCGGCTTCTTATAGTCCTTATATATCGGGGTCAAACACATATGATGATGACAACGATGCAAGAATGGAAAGATTGGCAGCTTTGTATCAGCCGTTTTTTGCTCCGGGCATCTTTTTTAACACTATCAAGTCTGGTATTGCGGTAGATTATTCTGTTCACACAGGGTCTTCGCCTTCTAGCTTGGCTCAAATTTCTACGCGAAGCGGTAAATCGATCACTAAAATTGTTGGAGTGGACTCTCCTTATAGTGGTTCAAACAATGTCATGAGCTTGATTATTGAAAGCCCCAACTATTCGTTCCCCTTCGAATCAATTTTAAATCCAGACAGATATTTGCCCCTTACATCGTCTAGAAATTTTAATACTGGTGAAGAGTTGGAGGTAGGTACGGGCTACACGTCTGGTAGCGTTTACTTTGTATATCCCCACTTTACTGGATCTTTAAATACGGATGCGGACCCAGCAAAGGCAGACCCCTGGAATGCAAGTTCAGGCGGATCTTCCGCAGCCTCGAACCCTCGCGCCGAGATTTATTTTGAATGGAAAGGAAAGTCCGACATCAAGTACTCGCTTGCTGCAAATAACTTCTTTGCAGAAGTTGAAGATTTTTTCCTAGAAAGAAGAGCGCCAACTTCGTTTGTTTCAAAGGCAGAAAAAGATTTTAGGTCTGTAACCTCTGGTTCTGTTTATATGATGGATGTTGTTTTGTCCAAAACTAATGACTTTGTTTCATACGAAGGTCCATCAGGATCCTTCAACTTCCTGCCCTTTACAGGCTCTACCACTCAATTTGATGCTGATGGATCCAACTTGCTAGGTCGAGGAAGAGTGGGCAATAATAAAGTTTCAGCACGAGGGATGCACTACGGACCTCCGTATCTTGCACAGCCGAAGTATTTTGGTTCTACCGAGACGGAAAGTGCCTTCTTTGAAGATCCTTGCTTCGCCATTCACACGCCTCCTTATTTTTACGGAGACGCTGTTGCTAGAGTTGAGTTTAGACCGCACGAAGTAAGAGATATGACCGAGGGTGAATCAGCTAAATTTACATTGCAGGAGATATTGGCTAACGCCTCTATTTCTACCAAATATTTTAATACCAATGAGCGAGCTAAAGATTTTGAAAATCCAACGAATATTGCAAATTACCCAGCCGGTCAAAACCAAATGCAACTTAGTTCTTCGGTGGATCTTTTCGGAAGCCTTACTCTAAAGCAAGTTCAGTATAGTTCGAACAGAGATTCAAATGGAGACTTTATCGCGGAAGGAGCGACAACCACTGTGCTTCAAGATTCGCAGGATGCATGGGTAATTGAAACAAAATTTGAATGCCCATCTGTTAACTTGTTTGCCATGGACACTGGATCCCTTGGTGCCGCCCCACAGGGGAACGAAAAATATATGACACGGGGGATTTGGAAAGGATATGGAACACCACCAACGGGTTCCGATGGCATATTCCTTCAGCTTAGGGAAAGCTCCCCACAGAGAGTTGACTCAACACGCGCATTAAATGCAGCTACGGGAGCCCCCTTAACGGGATCCCTAATAAATGTTTGCGGCTTTGAGGCAGATAAGGTTCGCGTAGGCGAAATTGCCTCAGAAAGACAAATATCCGAGGCAATCGTCGCAATCCCAATCAATTCAGACGGGGAGTTTTATGATATCGAGCCTGATGTCTTCTTGCAGCAACTAATAAATGTCAATAACGGAGACCCAGCAGTTAAGTCGGGGCAGCTTGGAGTGACAAGGGGGGATATACAGCAGACTTCTATTAGTAATATGATAGAGAAAATAAAGAAATTCTACATCCCCCCTCAACTTGATTGTGTTAACAATCCAGCCGCAAAGCCAATTGTGATGTATATTTTCGAATTTAATCACATTTTGAGCAAAAATGATCTTTCTTACATTTGGCAGAACTTAATGCCGGATATTGCCATGACAGCAGAAAAGGATCACGCGGTCATTGAGCACAGTCTACAATCTAGGTTTGAATTTTTTGGAAAAGAGGGAATGAATAACAATCCTTTCGTGGGCTTCGGATCGGATATTAGGTGGATGGTGTTTAAGGCGAAACAAAGAGGTAAAAACAATTACAACAATGTTACCAAAAAATCCGAAAGAGGTCTAGGTTTCCCTTTCACCACCAATAAAGAATTGGAAAAATTCACCTCGGTACCAGACAGGGAACTTCCTTACAGCTATAATTGGCCATATGATTTCTTCTCTTTAGTTGAACTGGCACAATTGGAAACCGAGTATGAATTCACAAAGACGTTAGAACTACCCGCCGCTGGTCAAGGCGTTGAGACGGCACAACTCGCACAACAACAGGTAAGCACAACGGCAGCAGTCGCCGCTGTCGGCGCACCCGAGGAGGATACTACTTCCGTCGATATTGATATTGCAGAACTAACACGGTTTTAAAACAATTTTACTGAAGGAAGCTAATTATAACTAAGTTATGGAATTCTTTGATCGCAAACAAGAGGTTATTGATATACAGCTTACTCCTTACGGCAGACAATTGGTGTCGATGGGGAAATGGAAACCTAAGTTTTATGCCTTTTACGATAAGGACATTACTTACGATACATTCTATGCTGGATATGAAGAAAACCAGAAAGATTCGGCAGATCGGATCAAGGGAGCGGTGCGCCCCAAGGCACAAGCCATTAATTACGGGATAGAATCGCAATTTAGCAAAATGGCAAAAGAGTACAACGCTCCTGCGAACCAGGGTCTTTGGATGCCACCAGCCGATATTTCTAGCCCTTCCATGAAAATAGTCGCCCCAGATCTTAACGATATGTCACTCATTGAGCCCCTCGGGACATCTCGTTTGAATTCCTCTTTTTATCCTGCTTTTTCAGTCGAGTTTTTGGTTGGTAATATATCGACAGCGTTTAATACTTATACGGGCTCCAATAAGCAAGAAGAAAGTATTCCCCAGTTGAATACTTCTGTGACATTTAGGACCGAAGTTAAGACAGACGGAGACGTACTCGAATCAAACTATATACCAGCAAAAGATGGGTCTTTCTCTAATATAGCAGAACCTTATCTCGACGAGCCCCCAGAAGAAGATAGGAGATTTAGTAAAGAGGTGTATGCAGACGGATCTTATATAACTATCAAAAGTGATCAAGTTCTTTTTGATATTATAGAAAAACATATTCCTTTGAGCAAAGAAGATTTTGATTTGGAAGTTTTTATAGTGACAACAGAGACTAAAAATCTTGGCAAGTCTTCCTATGAAAGAGAGACTTTTAAAAAGCTTAATTTCATTAGGGATGATTTGGGTGATCAATTTATAAATTATGGAGACCAGTTGTACAATAGGGCGACTAATCAAAGTATTCCAATTGATAACACTTACGTAGAATATTGGTTTGATTTAAGAGTGGATAAGGAAATTGAAATGCCGCTGGATGTACCTACGAATATTATAAGTCAACCAGCAAACCCAGAGGAGCCTTGTGCTGACGAATAATGGATAACAAAATTCAAACAAATACTAATGTAAAAGAAACCCTGGGGATAAGTCTTCCTAACATGCTTATGTCTGGAATTACCTTATCAAATGCTATAGACATCCTGCCTCCCAAGGAGGACCCCCACATTGACCATCCTGGGGAATTTAAACCCGCAAGTTTAAATGAGATCAAGGAGGCGAATGAAGCAACAGCCTTAGACGTTTCCATTAAAATGATTTTAAAAGAAACCGTAAACAATGATGGAACTTTATCTTTTATCACCAAAGGGGATTTTTTCAAATATATGAAAGTTTGCGTGGTGCAATGTCTTAATGAAGGCATTTCATCAAGAATAAGTCGTGCCCCATTGGAATATTTAAATCCTAAAAACGGAAAAGTTTTTGATAGCCCAAGAAACCTTCCGGGCGTCTCACACCAGAAGTTAAATTTCTTGGGGTCTATACCCGGATCCGGTCAGACCCTGTTGGCTGCTTTGCAAAATCCTATCGCCCCTATTGGCGACTTTGATGGGGATTACGAAAACATTCAAGCCGCAAATCTTATAAACTCATTGCCTTTTTCCAAAGAACAAGATGCAGAGGGAAATGTTGTTTATAATATCCCTCTTGAAATTAAGTTTACTGTCTCTCCCAAGGAAGGGGGAGCCAATCCAAAGTTTTTGTCTTATTTTGCATATGCCTATTTCGATGTTCATATGTTTATAAAAAACACAAAAAATCTTTTAGGGAATGCCGCACAGCAGGTCCCAATACCTCAAGATATCATCACAAGGCATTTGATGGGAGATGTGGCGTCTGATATTGTAATAGCAAATCACCAACCTCAACAAGATACTTTTATATTTAGAGACGGAAAGGGCATCTACTATTGCGGCGAAAAACACCAAATGCCTGACGGAAGGTACATGAAGGGAAAGATACACCTTGCGGGGAAGAACTATCAGAGTTCGGATTATTTGACAAAGGAAAAGATCCCTAATGCCAAATTGGTTGACAATCGGCAGACAATTGCGATAGGAAAAGTAGACTTTAATTACTCTCAAGTTGGAAGTTACATAACTAACGATGATGTGGTTTTAAGTTTGGCACAAAATTTTGGCACCAAAGATCTCCTAAAGAAAAACGAATCCATATTTTCAGACCTTTATTCCACTGGGGGCATTGGAGGAAAACATCGATTTCTCTTTTCTATAAATATGCACACTTTATTGGCTAAAAACACGGTTTTCCCTGGTCTCCTATCCACCATAAGGAAAACGGACAAAGATGAGTATAACTCTATTTTATCTCAAGCAATAATAAGGGAATTTAAAATTTCTCGTGCTCGTGTCAAAAGACATCAAGTGGTAGACTCTTCTTTTGATCGCACGACATTTTCTAAATACGGAAATCCACTCTTGATTATGCAAACATCGGATGACCGCATGGGGACAAAACTAGCCAGCAAAGTGCAGACAACCAATATGTTGGGGGTAGAGGCTAGCGACGATTTAACTCCCGTAGGAGCCATCGCAGAAGTTTTTATTAAAAATGGAGATGCTAGCACGCGAACATTTTCGGTTACAGACCTTGAGATTGCCCAACACAACCGTGGACTATATCAATACACTGTGTCCCTAACCGTAGATGATCCAATGTCAAAATACATCCAGAAAAAAGTTGCTATGCTAGAAAAGCTTCTCCATGGTGATCGCAATGTTAAGGGGTGGGAACTATATGTCAAGCACGCATCCAACCCGGTGTACTCGGACAATGTTTTGAATAGATTTAATGTTAAATTTTTAAATTCTTTTAACAAGGTGTTTGCTAAAGCTCCCAACTTTGCCCCAGGCGCTGCCGAGGACGTTACAACGTCGCCATCTTTTGTTGGGGATGTGGTAGCCAAATACGTTTCGACTTTGTTCTTGTTGAATGCACAAGAGGACGCGGTATCTTCCGCTACCAAAGCACTTAGGATGATTCAATATTTGACGACTATATCAAGCCCCAATACCGGAAACCCCGAAGGCGTCCAGACCGTGGCAAATCTTATTTCGGACCTCATTACAAAATTGAGAGCAGTATTGGAACAAACTACCCACTATAAAAAATTACAGGACACTTCCACTTCAGCGAGTTCCAATGCGAAGTCGGCAACCCCGAATATAGTATCGCCATCAGCAAGGAAGACCTTTAAAACAGCCCATGTGTTTAAAGAGTTGTTTGAGGCAAAAACCACCTCTTTAGCAAGCCCTTATGGGTATGACTTTTTGTCTGAAAACCCAAACTCTTACGCGGCTAATATAGCTGGATTGAGGGTGATTTCTAGCAAGTCTCTTAAAAAAAGATTTCTCCTTGAAACTAAAAAACTTTTTAGCAGCGAAGATGCAGACATTGCCATATCCACTACTGGCGCGGATCCAATCATATATAACCCAGGTGATAGTATAGAAAATAAATTGTATTCTTTTCTCGCACCCTCTATCGCATATGTCCCCAGGCGACCTCCCCTATCTATTCTTTCAAAGGGGTCTTTGGCTTTTGAAAACGTGGCTGAATTAAGTGACTTGATGCTGGACGTCGTGAGATATAATACCGATCCGGCAGGAGGTCTTTCGTCTGCGGATATTCAAGGGCAGCGAGATATCGATCTCCCCATCATACAACAAAAAAGAAGAATGGATTTGGTAGAATATTTTGCTGCCAAGGGATGTAGTTTTGAAGTTCCGTCTATCAAGACTATGGTCACCCCCACGCCTATCTCCTCCAGTCCCTTTAGGACAGCGGCTCGGTTCCAGAGATACGGAGATGCAGAACTGTCAGAATTTCTTGCAAATACGCAAGAAATATTTTTAGCAGAAGATGAATTAGTTAATACGCCCATTAATCCTAATAATTTATTATATACGTTGACCGCCTTGGATGACCTTGATTTTATCAACAAAGAATTGCCGGAGCAAGAAAGAAGAAACTCTCTTTCATTTTATCGCATAACGTCTCCAACGGGAGGCAAGAAATTCAAAGACGCCCTTTTCGCGTATGCACTTTTGCAAGCGCTTTCGCAAGCCACGGGTGGCGCAAACAGAAATTCACAAGCACCTCTTACGAGCGCCCCCAATCATGTCAAATCACTTATTTTAACAGCAATTAAGTCTCCTTCTGCTGCCGATTCCACCTTGAACTTCCTAATATCAGAGAAGCAAAAAGATGGGTTTAAAGATCCTATGATGTATGCATACTTGAATTTTAACTATAGAATTCTGAATAGAATTCAAGTATTTAGGGGACACGTACAGGCGGATAAAACTGTTCAAGTAAATTCTGCTAATTGGTCTGATTTGCGAAAATCTGATTTGGACCCAAATGGGTTCGTGAATGATGAATTTTTATTTTGCCGCCAAGTGAGATACTATAGCGACTTAGACGGGACAGTGCCCCCCAAGCTTTTGGAAATGCCGGTTTTCGATGAATATTTTTTGATAACACCAGACGACATTGAAGACTTTGTAAATTTTGCCGACAATATAGAAAGCGTTGATTCGCCTGCTTCTCTGAAGATATTCACCCAAGCAACCAATACGGGAGAAATAACTTCAGGAGTTGATAGCTTGGCTATTGAGGGCACCAGTGTCTCCAATCGTACTGATTATACACAAGCAAAGATAGCAAGATATACGGAAAGTAGAGCTAGACATTATGATCGTCGCCATGGAGCGGAGAGGGAAGCCGTTAGAACCGAAATGACAAACTCAAACATTGTCTCTCAAGAGCGCCACATTGAGCCCGTTGATAGACCAGATCGCAAGAAAGCCGCCCAAAAATTAAAGGCTTTTGAAAAAATAACTACACAACAGCAGCTAGAAATGTTAAATTCTATGAAATTGGGTAAATTAGCAACATTAAACAATATAAATTCCAATGTCGCACAGCAGCGAACCAATGGTCAGATACGATCTGGAGACGAGGATTTAACCCCAGAAGAGGTTAATATATTAAATGAGTTGGCTAGTGGGACAAAAATGAAAGAAGTAACAAAGAACATAAGAGGTGTCAAGCCTTCCACGGAAGGGACATCAACGCCGGGGGGCACGACAGGAGGTTCTACATACTAATGTAGATTAATGATATGGTTGGTTTTGGAAATTCAAATTCTGGTGATACTACTGGTGGTAAGAAATTTGCTATTGGCATAATGCAAGATGAAAAAGGCAAAACTTCGATCAGCTCAACAAAGGATATTGAAAAGGCTATTGCGGGCGGAGCTATTCCTGGCGCTGCGGGTCTTTCTTTTGAGTATTCTTTAATTGAAAGCGCAAACAAAACGCGACAAATGTTTATTCAATCCCATGAGTTGATTTCCGGAAATGGACTAATGATAAAATCGAGTTCA
>MDSZ01236815.1_pt1 | contig 12065 bp, 9 predicted proteins | sample 811201 | NCBI WGS metagenome assembly MDSZ01 (sample SAMN05326647, study PRJNA326480) | marine metagenome | isolation source: seawater | place: Indian Ocean: North | collected 2010
ATAATGTCTGCAAGTTTGCAAAAAAATTAAAAAAATCAAAAAGAGGCGAACTAGAAATTTTATCTTTATTAAATATCTATTTAAAAAAAAAGCAATTAAAATTTGAAGTACTAGGTAGAGGCTATACTTGGTTTGATTTAGGAACATTTGAAAATTTATTGAATGCTCAGAATTTTGTAAAAATATTACAAGAGAGACAAGGTTTACAAATAGGAAATATTTCTAAAGATAAATATTTATAATGAAAATAGAAACACATCTTAATTTTATTATTCAATTCTTTCTTCGTGATATAAAGAATAGATACAGCAATTCATTTTTAGGCCTTTCATGGAGTATTATATCTCCATTAGTAATGATAGGACTTTATTCAATAATTTTCTCCAATGTTCTTAATTTAAAACTAGGTATTGATGATAATAAATTCAATTATGTAAACTATCTATGTATTGGAATAATAACATGGAATTTATTATCTGAGTTTGTAAATAGAACATTAAATATTTTCAGAGAGAATACCAATATTATAAAAAAACTAAATTTCTTTAAAATTCATCTATTGTTATCTAGTATGTTGTCATCTTTATTTAACTTTTTAGTAATTTTTATTATTTTTTTTTTCTATCTTATTGTTTCCTCTAAATTAAATTTTAGTTTTAATTTTGCATTTTTTTTATTGGTATTATTTGCTCAAATCATTTTTGTTTTTTCTTTAGGATTATTTTTAGCATCTATAAATATTTATATTCCTGACACAGAACATTTTTTCAAAATTTTTCTACAGATTTGGTTTTGGATTTCACCAATAGTTTATCCAATTTCTATTATTCCAGATTTTTTAAAGATAATTTTTATGTTTAACCCTTTTTATTATTTTCTAGAATATTATCACGAGATATTTGTTTACAAAAATGCTACCCATATATTCACTTATAATTTTTTATTTTTATATTTTTTCAATATAGTTTTTTTAATTTTATCAATTTTATTTTACAGTAAAATAAAAAAAAATATTGTAGATGAGCTTTAATGAAAATAATAAGTACAGATAAAATTTCTAAATATTATTTAATTCAAGAAAATAAATTCGAAAAAATTAAGGACATTTTTTTCAAATCATCTGAAAATAAAAAGTTTTATGCAGTTTCAGATATTTCTTTTGAAATAAAAAAAGGTGAACATCTAGGGATAATCGGAGATAATGGAAGCGGAAAAAGTACACTACTTAAAATTCTTTCAGGAATTACTTTGCCTTCCAGCGGATCTTACGATGTTAAGGGTAAAATTTTTTCAATTCTTGAATTAGGACTTGGATTTAATGATAATTTTTCTGGCAGAGAGAACATTGAACTATCATATTCACTTTATGGAATAAAAAAAAAAAATTTAAAAAATTACTTACAAAATATAATAAAATTTAGTGAATTAGGAATTTTTTTTGAGCGACCTGTAAGAACTTATTCTAATGGCATGAGGTTGAGGTTAGCTTTTGCAGCAGCCATATTTTCAAATCCAGACATTTTAATCATAGATGAAGCTTTGGCTGTAGGTGATATAGATTTTCAAAAAAAATGTTTTGATAAAATAAATGAATTAAAAGACAAAGGAACTACTCTTATATATGTATCTCATGATTTAAACAGTGTTAAATCTATTTGTACAAAAGCAATACTTCTATCAAAAGGTAAAATAATAGCTTATGGCTATGCAGATGATGTGTGTAATATTTATCTTAAGAAAAATTTTAGAAATACCAATATTTCAAATAAAAATAAATACTCGTTGTCAAATGAAGTTTCAGACAAAGAAAACTATGAAAAGTGTATGATAAAAAAAATTTTTTTATCTAATGCTGAAACTGAGAGAGATACATTTTTATTAAATGAAGATATTGATGTTAATATAGAAATACTATTTCTTAAAAAAGTAAGTCCTACGATAGGAATAATGATAAAAAATAAAATTGGAGTAGAAATTTTTGGTATCAACTCGAACCATCTAAAAATTGATTTAAATTTTGAGAAAAATGAGACAAAACTTTTCAAATTTAAAATTAAAAACTTTTTAACATCTGGAGTGTATTTTTTAAATTGTGGAATATTTGAGAAAAATAAAAATAATTTTCTTCAAAGAAATATCAATAATATCAAATTTGAAATTATAAATAATAAATATGATGCCAGTACTTCGATAGCAGGATTTTTAAATATTCCGACAAAACTAGAAATTATAGATAAAAACTGATCTAATAATGAGAATTGCAATTATAAGTTCACCAAGATGTGGAAATACATTTTTAAGGCTAACTTTGTCAAGAATTCTTGATATAGACTCCGGAGCCTATCATAAACCAGATGATATTCCAAAAAATCTACCTAAAAACTTTATATTGCAAATACACTGGATGCCCGAAAAAATTTTTTTTGGTTACTTAAATTCAGAAAAATTTAAAATAATTACACTAAGCAGACACCCTTTAGATATATTTGTTTCTGTCCTAAGGTTTTCAAAATTTGAAAAACAAGTAGAAAATTGGTTGTCCGGATCTTTAGAAATTGTTCATGAAAAATTTAAAAAAATGGATTTTTCCTCCGATAAATTTCTTGATTGGTGCAAGTCAGAATATTCAAAAAAACTATTAGATATATCATTTCAATGGTCAAAAAATGAAGTGATTCAAATTAAATATGAAGATTTGATTGAAAATACAGAGAATGTTATCAGCGGTTTGTTGAAATTAATAGATAATGAAATTGAAATTAACCCTGTAAAAATTAGGAGATCTATAGAATATTATAATTTAGAATACTTTAAAGAATTGCCTAATTCACATGGATGGAAAGGAAAAGCAGGAAATTGGAAAAACTATATAAATTTAAAAGAAGGAAAAAAAATATTAAAATATCATGAGCAATATTGTAAGAGATTTAATTATACTTAGTTAAATAGTAGTAAAATTTACTCTTTTGCAAATATTTAAAATTTTATGGATAAAATTTCTTACTCACAAAATAACGAAGATGTATTTTTATATAGATGCTTTGGAAAACAGAAAAATGGATTTTATATTGACATAGGATGCCATCATCCAATTAAAGATTCCGTATCATATTTATTTTATGAAAAAGGATGGTCTGGAATTAACCTAGACATTAATAATGAGATGATCAATTTAAATAATAAGTTAAGACAAAGAGACAAAAATTTAAATTTAGCTGCGTATAACGAAGATAACATAGAATTAGAATTTTATATCAGTAAAAGTACGGCTAATACCAGTTTATTTAAATTATCAGATGATCAAAATATTAATAATCAAAAAAGTATAGTTAAATCAATAACTATGGACACACTCTTAAAAAAATATTTTAAGTCAAATGCAATTATTGACTTTGTAAAATTAGATGTTGAGGGTTCAGAAGAAATTATATTTGATGGTTGGAATAATTTAAATGTTAAAATAATTTTATTTGAAAAAAATAATCTAAATCATGAACAATTAAAAAAAATTCATAATAAAATTGAAGGTGAGTTTTTAAAAGTCTATGATGATGGTATAAATTTTTTTTATCTAAATAAAAAATTTTCTGATTTAAAAGAAAACTTTTCAAAACCCGTAAGTTATCATTTAGATGGATTTATACCCTATATTTTTCAAAATGAAATTGTGAAAAAAGAAGATGCTATAAATACCCTTAATTCAGATATATCAGCTAAAAATTATTTAATAAGCGAGTTAGTTGACAAAACTATAGAAAAAAAAATACCGTTAATCATCAAACAAGAAAAAATTAAAAATATCCTAATTAAAATTTATTATTTTGTTTCAAAAATAAAATTCTTAAGAAAAATTATGAATTTGATATTAAAAATTATTTTTCCAGAAAAAAAATTTTATTATTTTGATTTTAATGAAGTGCAAAAAGATAAAACTATTAAATCTAAAAAAATTCATCATAAGGATATAAATGAAAAAAATTTAATAATAGATTTTTCGTCAATTGTTAGAATTGACCAGCAAACTGGAATTCAAAGAGTAGCAAAAAAAATTACTCTAAACCTTTTGCAAACACATAGAAGTAATTTATTCGTAGATAATATTTTTTTAGTATTTAAGGACATTTTCGAAAATAATTTTAAAAAGTTAAGATATAAAAATGATGAAATAATAAAGTTTATTAATTCTAATAAACCTTTTTCTAGTTGTATAGATCTAAATAAAAGTGAAAAATATAACTTTAATAAAAAAGATATATTTCTTGGTTTAGATTATTCAGTTGATACAACTTTAGCTTTAGAAAAAAATTTATTAAATTGGAAAAATAATGGAACTAAGATTATTTTTTTTCTTTATGATTTATTACCTATAAAAAATGCAACTTGGTTCTCAAGAAAAATTCAAAATAATACAAAATTATGGCTTAAAACAATTTCTCAATTTGATGGAGTAGTTTGTATTTCCAAAAATACAAGAGATGAATATTTAAGATTTTTAGAGAAAGAAAAAATAAATATCACTTTTAACCATATTACAGAATTCATTTCAATGGGTTCAGATTTTGATAATATAGTTGACCAAAATATTGAAAGTGAGGATTTATTAGAAAGACAAAAAAAAAATTTTTTTAATGAAAAAATTACTTTTCTTATTGTAGGAACACTTGAACCGAGAAAAGGTCATCTTCAAATGATAAAAATTTTTAAAGAATTAATAAAAGAAGATAAAAATATTTATTTAAAAATTGTAGGTAAATATGGTTGGAATAATGAAAGTATCATACAATCTATCATTAGTACTGGACAAAATATAGATTATGTTGGCAAAGTTAATGATGAAGATTTGCATAAATTATATAAAAATTCAGATGTAATAATTATGCCCTCCTTTGATGAAGGTTTTGGCCTTCCTTTAGTGGAGGCATTAAAATTTAATAAACACATTATAAGTAGAAATATCCCAATATTCAGAGAAGTAATGCAAGAACAAGGGTATTATTTTCCAAATTCAGATGAAAGAGAAATTACTAAATTTTTTAGAAACTGGATTAAAAAATATCGAATTGGAAAGATAAATAAAGAAAAAATAATATTTCATTCATGGTTTGACTCATGTAAAGATTTGCTTCGTAAATTGAAAAGAAATAATATTATTGATTAATAAATATTCATGCTTGTATCAGACTACATTTTAAAATTTTTACTTTCAAAAGGTGTAAAAAAAGTATTCTTATTAACTGGAGGGGCAATAGCATTCACTGTTGATGCTTTCGCCAGAAATAAAAACATTAGCTACGTATCTGTTGCTCATGAACAGGCTGCGGCTATGATGGCAGATAGCTATTCAAGATTGGGACCAAATTTTGCAGCCACAATGGTTACTTCTGGTCCAGGTGCCACAAATCTCCTTACTGGTATAGCTTGTTCATGGTTTGACTCAATACCAAATATTCATATTTGTGGACAAGTTAATACTTTTGAAACATCTGAATATAATAAATCAACAAAAAATGTTAGGCAGGTTGGTTTTCAAGAAACAGATATTGTTTCAATGGCCAAGCCAATAACTAAGTTTAGTTATAGAGTAAAAAATTCTAGTGAAGTTCCTTATATTTTAGAAAAAGCTTATGAAATATCTACAAGCGAGAGACCCGGGCCTGTTCTAGTTGATATTCCAATTGATATACAAAAACAAAAACTTAACAAAATAAAACTAATCAAGAAAAAATTTATATTTAAAAAAAAATTAAAAAAAAAAAACTTTAAATACGAAAAGTTAATTAAATTATTAAATGATTCTAAAAGACCTTGCTTAATATTGGGTGGAGGGATAAGAATATCTAAGGCAAAATTGCAACTAGATAATTTATTAAAAAAAATAGATATTCCAATACTTACTACATGGAGCGGACTAGACTCTATTGAACATAACCATAAAAATTATATGGGTACAATCGGTGTTTACGGTAGTAGAGCTGCAAATTTTATAGTTCAAAATTCTGATTTTGTATTAAATTTAGGAAGTAGACTTGATACAAGAATTACTGGGGGCAAACCCGAAACTTTTGCAAGAAAAGCTAAGATAGTTTCTGTTGATGTAGATAAATTTGAGCTGAATAAAAAAAGAGGGTTAAAAAACTTTTTGTCATTTAATGAAGATTTAAAGATTTTTTTAAATAATTTGATAAAAAAAATATCCAAAAAAAAAATAAATGTTAATCAAGATTGGAAATCAAAATGTTTTAATTGGAGAAATAATTATCCAATGATTTTAAATCAATATAAGATGCAAAAAAAAAATGTTAATCCTTACCACTTTATTGATATATTATCAGATGTATTAACTTCGAAAGATATAATAATAGCTGATGATGGTGCACACTTAACATGGTCTGTTCAAGCCTTTAAATTAAAGAAGGGTCAAAGATTCTTTTCAGCATTTGGAAATTCCCCTATGGGTTATGCCTTTCCAGCATCAATAGGTGCAGCAATATCGTCTAAGAAATCAAGAGTTATTTGTTTGGATGGTGACGGTAGTATCCAAATAAACATTCAAGAACTTCACACGTTAAAAAAGCTTAATCTGCCGGTAAAGATTTTTATTTTAAATAATAATGGATATGGAATAATCAAACAATTTCAAAGTTTATATTTGAACAGCAGATATGAAGCTACTGGAAAGGGGGTAAGCAACCCTGATTTTAAAAAAGTTTCAAGAGCCTATGATATTCCATATGTAAAATTAGTAAATCATAAAAATCTTAAAAATAAATTAAAAAAAATTCTTAAAAGAAAAGGACCTGAGGTAATAGATGTTAGCATAAATCAAGAGCAAAAAATAATACCAAAGTTAGAATATGGAAGACCAATCGAAGATCTATCACCTTTATTAAATGATATTGAATTTTCTAAAAACATGTTGATAAGTCATTTAAGAAAAAAATCAAAAAAGAATAAAAATTTTACTGATATAAATTAAAATTCAACTATTCTAATAATCAACAAAAATGAAAATCGTTATAGATGGCACTTCTGTCATAAGGTCTAACTCGGGTGTAGCAAGATATACCTCTGAGCTATACCTGGAACTTAAAAAAATTTTAGGTAGAAAAATAATTACATACCCCATCATTGATAATATGGCTAGACATGATGAAAAAAAAAAATTTTCAAGAAGGGTGCTAAATGAATTTATAAATTTCTCAAGAAACATTCCCAGTTCATATATTTTAAGAAAAAAATATGATGATTTCAGATTTAAAAAATTTACTAAAAAAAAATTTGATATTTATCATGAACCTAATTTTATATTAAAACCTTTTGATGGAAAAAAAATTGTTACAGTACATGATATAAGCTGGTTAAAGTTTTCACATTACCATCCAAGAAACAGAGTAAGATTTATGAAAAAGTATTTTCTAAAAAGTATGTCACAAGCAAATTTTATAATTTGTGTTTCAAACTTTGTTAAAAAAGAGTTAATTGAAAAATTTGAATTGCCAGAAAAAAAAATTGGCGTTACTTATTTAGCAGCATCAACAAAATTTAAACTACAATTAGACGAAGAAATAATTAATAACTTTTTAAATTATTATAAAATTCAAAAAGATAATTTTTTTTTATGTGTTGGAACAATCGAGCCAAGGAAGAATATTGAAAATATATTAGATGCCTTTTCTAGATCTAAACTTTATAATTTATATGGTTGCAAATTAGTAATAGCCGGAAACAAAGGTTGGCAATATAAAAAAATTCTTAAAAAAATAAAAGAAACGATAGGAACTTTATATCTAGAGAATTTGTCAGATGAAGATCTAAATATTCTTTTTGCTTCACAGAAAATAAATTTATTTATTTCTAAAAACGAGGGTTTTGGTTTGCCTATTGTTGAAAGTATGAAATTTAAAAAACCAGTTATAACATCCAACAATTCATCAATGAAAGAAATCGCTAGTGAATATTCGGTGTTGGTAGATCCTGACAATATAGATAATATCTCTTCAGAAATGAGAAGGTTATATGAAAACAATTTTTATTATAATGAATACTCAATGAAATCTGAAAGAAGGAGTAATTATTTTAGTTGGACATCTTGTGCTGAAAAAACCTTAGAAATTTATAAAAATGTTTGTCAAAAATAAAAAATTGAAAATTCTCCATGTGTATAAGTCATACTATCCAGATACAATTGGTGGTGTAGAAAAATTTATTGAAAATTTGATTAATGAAACCAAAAAAAAAGATGTATCTTCATCGATAATTACTGTTTCAGATAATAGATCCTCAAAAAATGTTATTAGATGTAAAAAAAGTTTTGAAATTTTTAGCACTCCTTTTTCAATACAATTTTTAAAAAAATACAAAGAAATTGAGAAAAATTTTGACATAATTCACTATCATTACCCTTGGCCACTGATGGATATAGCTGCTCTTCTTTTTTCAAAAAATAAAAAAAAAATAGTTACATATCATTCCGATATTGTGAAACAAAAAATTATTAAATTTATATACTTTCCTTTAATGTATTTTTTTTTATCTTCTGTAAAATTAATTATATGCTCTTCAAATAATTATTTAAGCTCTAGTAGTATTTTAAACATTTTTAAAGATAAAGTTAAAGTAATACCATTTGGAATTAAAAAATTTTTTCTTACTAATAAAAATGAAAATAAGAAATTCGTTTTAAAATATGGATCTGACTATATTCTCTTTGTAGGAACTTATAGATATTATAAAGGTTTGGAATATTTAATTTCAGCAATTCAAAATAGTAATTACAAACTTATTATAGTAGGAAAAAATAACAAAAAAAAACTAAAGAGACTTACAAATATTAAAAATCCAAATATAATATTTGTAAACTACGCATCTAATAAATACCTCAATTTATTCTATAAAAACTGTAGGTGTGTAATTTTACCTTCACATTTAAGATCTGAGGCTTTTGGCATTTCATTGTTAGAGGGCTTATCTCATAATAAACCTCTAGTTTCATGTGACATTAAAACAGGCACATCATACATTAATATTCATAACAAGACAGGATACGTTGTAAAAAAAAAATCTCCAAAAGATCTTAGAAAAGCAATTGATAAAATTTTTAGAAATAAAAATTGTTTCATAAAATATTCAAATTATTGGTTTAACAAAAATTTTACATTAGATAAAATGGGTAAGAGATATTACAAAATATATAAAAATCTTTAAAAATAAATGGTTACTAAAATTAACACCAAATTGAATGACATAGTTTTAATATTATTATTAAATTTATTTATCATCATTATTTGGTGCTATATTTTTGGCTTCTTTCACGGTACTTCTTGGAATTTTCCAACTGGTTATGGTGGTGATCTTTTCTGGGTTTTGGCAATGGCGAAATCCTATATGACTAACGAGGTATTTCCATTTTTATATAAAGAAATGAATTTTTTGAATGCACCATATAAAGCAAACTGGAGTGATGTGCCAATTACAGAAGAATTTATCTTTATGTCCATTGGATACTTGGCAAAAATAACAAATATTTATTTTGCCCATAATATTGTTCTGCTTTTAGCACACTGTTTAGCTGGTAGTTCCTTTTTTATAGTTGCTAGACTGCTAAATTGTAAAAAATTTAACTCTTTCGTGTTTTCATCAATTTTTGCTTTATTTCATTTTCTATTTTTACGAGGTTCCGCACATATAATTTTGACTTATGTATTTTTAATACCACCAAGCATATATATTTTATTATCAGTATATTTAGAAAAAAGTAATCTTAAAGATTCAAAGCTTAAAATATTAACAAGTTTTTTTATTGGAACATTTAATCCCTATTATACTTTTATATATTGTAAATTTTTATTTTTTATTTTTATTTTTAAATATTTAAAAAATTCTAAATTAGATTATCTAATTATTTTACTTTTAGCAGCATCTATATCAGGCTTTTTGCTTGTTAATTTTGATACAATCTATTCAATTTTAAAAAATGGAATTAATAGTGAATCTATAGGAAGAAATCTTGCAGCACTGGAAGTATATGGAATGAAATTACCTGAATTTTTTTTTCCTCCATCTGGTCATAGATTAGAATTCTTAAGTCATTTCTCTAAAAATCATTATTACCATCAGGCTTTCGTAAGAGGAGAGAGCTGGTCAAGTTATATGGGATTTTTAGGAATATTTTCTTTTTCTCTATTAATATTAAATTCTTTAAAAAGCATTAGGTTTGGTTGGAAATATGAGGAAATTTTAACCCTTATATCTATAAATTGGATACTTCTTTATTCTTTGATTGGCGGTCTAGCTTTGTTATTAGGAGTCTTTGAATTTCAAATATTTAGGGCATCTAATAGATTTAGTATTATTATTTTTTGTATTTTGCTCGTCTATACATGTATTAAAACCTCAAGAATTAAAAATATTTATTCAAGGTATTTATTATTATTAATTATATTAGTTGTATCTTTATTAGACTATCTTCCAAAACCTAATTTTTCATTCCAAAATCCTATAAAAAAAACTGTAAATGAGGATATTCTCATGGGTAAAATACTTATGGAGAAACTTAGCCCTGGTGATAAAATTTTTCAACTACCATTTGCTAAATTTCCGGAGGTAGGGCCGATTAATAAAATGTCTGATTATGAGCATTTTAGACCATATATAAATACATATAATTTACACTTCAGTTACGGTAACAATAAAGGAAGAGGTATTGAGGAGTGGCAGGAGGGAATTAAATTTACTCAGGATAGTAATTTTAATAAAAAATTAACCGAACTTGGCTTTAAGGCAATCTATATAAATAAGAAAGGATATAAAAAATTAGATTTAGATATTTTAATTTCTATTTTTTCTCAAAATGATTTTCAAATAATTTTTGAAACTGCAGATATTGTAATTTATAAACTTAAATTTTAAAGTTTGTATTGATGTAAAATCAAATTTAGTTTGAATAAAAAATTTAAATAGTTATAAGTAATTAATGAAATGTGTGATCTTAGCCGGTGGAATAGGTACTCGAATTTCTGAAGAGTCTCACTTAAAACCAAAGCCCATGATAGAGATAGGACACAAACCAATATTATGGCATATAATGAAAATATATTCCTCTTTTGGTGTGAATGAATTTATTATTTGTTGTGGTTACAAGGGACAAGTAATAAAGAGATATTTTGCAGATTATTATTTAAACAACTCAGATATTGAATTCGATTTGCTGAACAATCAATATAGAATAATTAAAAAAGCTAAAGAAAATTGGAAAGTAACTACAATTGATACTGGAGAGAAATCGATGACAGGAGGTAGATTAGCAAGAATTAAAAAATATCTAAAACCTAACGAAACCTTTTGTATGACATATGGTGATGGTGTTGGTTCGATTAATATAAAAAAACTTTTAGAATTTCATAAAAAAACTAAAAAACTTGCAACAATGACAATTGTAAAACCTCCTGGAAGATTTGGAATGGTTAAAATAAAAAATAATTTTGTAAATGATTTTATTGAAAAACCTTCTGGTGATGGTTCATGGATTAATGGAGGGTTTTTTGTTTTAAATAAAAAAGCATTAGATCTTGTTAGTAAAGATAAGGATATTTGGGAAAGCAAGCCTTTAGAAACATTGGCTAGAAAAAATCAGCTTTGCGCTTTTAAGCATAATGGCTTTTGGAAAGCTATGGATACTCTCAGAGACAAAATGATATTAGACGATCTGTGGCAAAATAAAAAAGCACCATGGAAAGTTTGGTAACAATTGAAAAAAGAATATCAATTTTGGAAAAATAAGAAAGTTTTAATAACTGGCCACACAGGCTTCAAAGGAGCTTGGATGAGTTTTTGGTTAAATTACTTAGGTGCGAAAGTTTCGGGTTATTCCACAATGCCGGATTATTTACCATTAAGTTATAATAATCTTAAAATTAAAAAAAAGGTAGTAAATGAACAAATTGGAGACATTGGAGACATAAAAAAATTAAGAAAATTTTTTAATGTTGTTAATCCACAAATTGTTTTTCACATGGCTGCACAGCCTTTAGTTAGGAAAGCTTATGCAAATCCTATAGAAACAATAA
>MDSZ01231474.1_pt1 | contig 12064 bp, 6 predicted proteins | sample 811201 | NCBI WGS metagenome assembly MDSZ01 (sample SAMN05326647, study PRJNA326480) | marine metagenome | isolation source: seawater | place: Indian Ocean: North | collected 2010
AAGAGGTTGACCAAACAACAGAAGATACGGAAACTGAAGAAGAAGCGGAAGATGATTCTGAATCTAACACAGATGGGGATACCGAAGAATCTGAAGATGAAGAATCTGAATTGGAAGAAGCCGAATCCTCAGATAGTGAAGATGCGGAAGATCAAGAATTGGATGAAGAATCTGAATTGGAAGAAGCCGAATCCTCAGATGGCGAAGATGCTGAAGATGAAGAAGAGGATTCATCAGAAGGCGAAGAACCCGAAAGTGAAGAAACTACTGAAACAGATATTGAAGAGTCGAGTGAAGATTCTGATGAAGAATCGGACGCACACGATGATTCAAATACTGGAGAAGAAGCACAGGGTAACGAGACCGCTGAAGAGTCCGAAGTTGTAGGTGACGAATCAGACGATACTGAGGATGATTCAGTTGAAGAAATAGAAGAATCCGAAGAAGAAACTCCAAAGAAAAAGAAGAAATTTTGAGGTGAATAATAATGTGGGAACATAGAGCAGTATCGCAAAAGCAATTTGAGGAAAGTGGGAGAATCGCACCCTCCGAAACATATGTACAATTAATGGACAAAGTAGAAGACGCCGTTAAAGAAGCTCAGAAGATGCCATTTAATCATGAGGAATTTTTAGAATACGTACCTCGAAGAGGTCCATGGGAAATGGTACATGCTACTGACAACACCAAAGAGGACCCAAGAACAAGATACATCGGCCCAGGAGTTCCTAAATTGCTAAACACGAATTTAGTTTTAGGATCAACTTGGATTGAGTCAGAGAGATTCAAATTTGAAAGGAGAATCAGTACAATCTCTGATTACTTGAAACAAAAAACTGTGGTTAACGCAAATATGTGGACTCCAAAGCAATTAGTAACTACCCAAACCTTCTTTTTCTGTTCTACAGGAGATGAAGATAGGCTTGGTGGCTCTTTCTTAACAGGAGAAACAATGCCCGATAATCATCCACTACTGGGCAATGGCGGATATGAAGATGGCGACACTGAGTGGGAACCTATCCTATGGGGACTTGGACACAGAGGAGTCGTACCGGATTCTGACCCCCAAGACAAAGTATACTATCCTTCATTAATGCACAGAGGGGTTGCTTTCAACAATAGATTCGGTTGGATTAGATACTCACCTGCTGGCTTTGGAAAGGATGCTAGTGGTTATATTATGACAAAACCAACCACTTGGATTACACCTGCTGTTGATGGAAACAGAGACACTGCAACTGCCTTCAATCTGCTTGTAAATCTGCCAGACCGTCGAATTTCATTTGGCGAAGAAGGAATCACTGATGTTTACCTAACTACAGGAAAGACTTCACTATACACAATGATGGGGATGATGTCATCATCCACTGTTCGCCAAATGTTTGGAGCTGGTTCAGAAATGGTTCCTCTAGAATTCCACTGCATTGAACCAGGATTAGATGAATGGATCAAAAATGCAACAGATGAAGACAAATATGCAAGGTTGTTCGAGGTTACTGGAACCTTGGGGTACTTGTTAACCGATCCAAACATTGGCACTCTTGGCGGCTCTTCAAAGAGGCGTAGGCTGTTGATTTACCCTCATGACCAAGGTAACTTGCTTACATGTGTCAACGCAAGTCAGGTTGCGGATCATGCACTAAAGTCAAATTACGCTGCAACGGTTTTCACAAAATTGGATCAAGCAGATTTCATGAACAGAGTTACACGAAGATACAAAGCATATGCTGACTTAATCACTGCCAGTGACCAAGCAAAGGGTGCTCGATGGATTAGCCAAGCACAGATGGATGACGGCAAGAAACTTGGACCAAACGTTCATTCAATCCTCGCAGTTCGTGGATATGATGTTTTGAACTTGGATGAGTACATGGAAACATTCAACGATGTATCCGCCGCTCCTGAAAGGTTGATTCGACGTGTAGTTCAATCGGTTGCAACTAATGCACTGAAAACGCTATTCCCACTTGACATGCTTGGTGAGTCTGGTGGTTCACAACCCTTCTCACACATCTTTGCACCAACTGAGGGCGGAGCTGATCAAGCATTAGTCTACTATACCGACATTAGATTCCTTGTCCCCACTTCAATTGACAAGTTGCGCTCGATAACCGGAGCACAGGGAGCAGATAGAGGCCGTATGAGAGAAGCATTCGCCAATCTAACTGGCGCAGACCCTATGACCGGTCTATCAATAAGCGACCTATGTTTGCCATTCCTTGCAGATATGGGTGAAAATTCATGGCAGACAGGCACTGGTCTAAACGAAGATGAAATCATAGTAGAAGTAACAATGGCGGTAAATCCGGCCGTAGTTTGGAAGAACCTGCTCGAGCCAACAACAAGAGAGGTTTTCGACCTACCAAAAGGTAAGAAAGGTACATCAGCAAACGTTTGGGGAGATGTTTTGATCCACAATGAACCACTTCATGAGAAGTTGATTAAAGATGGACAAGGACATTATCTTGACATTCTAAAACTGGCATATCATTGGAGCCACAATAAGTCAAAAGATATCCACGGAATTTGATTTGTAAGATTAGAATTCTGACATTCATTCCAAAGTATATCAGGGACTATCTGTTTTAGATAGTACAATGAATGGTAATGTTGTGCCAAGCATGTGAGCGAATCAAACCAAATGAAATTTAGGAGTGTTGAAGCGCTCATCATTGCTCTTGTTTTATTTTCCACATTATCGATAAGTTTCGAGAACGATGAAGAGACATCTGAACCACTTCAGATTGACAGCGTCCAGGGTACAATTGATCTGAATACGCGCTCGGCGATGGACTCTCTTGGTTTGAAAGAATTTCACCCTGGTGCTTCAGTAGATATCGATATTGATGTTTTTCCGGTTTGGACAAACGATTGTGGAATGTGCCTTGAAAAACCAACGGGGGTTGTTTTGAGTGGAAATATCAACGTCACTCAACTTAGACCAATAGAATCTGGTGGACAAGTTCGAGTTGAAGGTAAAATCAACGTCACGCATTTACAAGAATTCGATACGAAAGATTTCATTCTTCGGGAATGGCTTACCATCGATTGGGACTTGGATGAGTTTTCTACACAATGGGATATTTTCATCGAGCATAACCCGCCAAAATGGTCTCCAATGCAAAGATATGATGCGTCATTAGTAGATAGCGGAGGAGAGACAAAAAGTAGAGTTGGCCCTGTTATATATGTTGAAGATTTAATTGGAGATGCGATGAATATTCGCGGTTGTCTGCCAAACAGTCTAAATTGCGATGGCATCAACCGCGAAGAAATGAATCTAACAAGCACAATGTCAAAACCAAAGGCAATGGTACAAATCGACTTCATTAGTAAATGGGCAGCGTACAGCCCCATAGGAGAAAACCAATCAAACACAAGTATGATTTCAAGTGTTAGAAATTTGTTTGAATTAGAAAATCGTAGTAATCTACACAACTCACATTGCCTATCAGAAAGTGGTAGCCCACTAGAGATGCAATCATGGGTCGTAGTGAGTGATTCTTCATCTAGCGTTGCACCTATGGGGCTGTGGCTTTCGTCCATCGGTTTACCTACAACAACAGTATCCTTATCCAGCGGAATTTGGACAGAAACTGATTTCGAAAATATCGGTTGTGGGGCCTTGACAAATAATGGGAATTTGTTGCTGGGAGTAGCAAAATCATGATTTTGCTTCTTGTGATATAAATAGCCAAATGGTAAGTAGTAGTATATCATGAAAGGGTCATGGCAAGAAAGGCAATCGCAGTTACAATTCTTTTTTTATGCATGATTATACAACCCGCCATCGCAAATATATCTGCTCCCAATGACACTCAGGTCAGCGGAAATTCGGTATCCACATTAAGCATAGATGGTTTTGTAACGACCAAATTCGCTAGTGTCGGATCACAGGTAGATATACAAGCATACACGATGGGCCAAAGCAACAATGCAATCGTCAGTGCAGATATTGTTCAATATGACATTAGCCCACTTGATTCAATAGTAAATTCAGCTTTCCCTGGGGAAGGTAAGTTCCTTGACAGAGTTGTTTTGCAATCAAATGGTCTTCATGATAATGACTCATCAATAATGACGTGGCAGGGAACTTACACAATTCCAGTTACTTCTACCGGTGGATTATATGGTGCAAAAATCTTCGTCGAGGACGGTAACAGATATGCGGTTGATGACCCGACCCAAATCAGGGAAATCTTCAGAGAAGAATTTGAGAAGGTTCTATCAGCAATCGATACCGCATGGGATACAGCAAACCCACTAGGAGAAATCGCAGATGAGTTTACTGAGTTAGAAACCAAAGGCACCTCAAATGGAGGATGGTCAAACTTTGTTGCCGTAGCTACCGATGGAAGTGGCGCTGGTGGCAGTAGACAATTGTGGAATTCAATGTTAGATGCTGGTCATAACCAGTACAATATGTCCGCAGGTTCAAATTTCCTAGAAGCATTGATGGTTATGTTAGATTCTGATGATGCTGACGCTGGCATACAATTTGTTGTTGGCTTAATGACTTATCTAGACAATCTTCCCCTTCCAAGATCTATGTATGATTTTGATGAACTGTCTGAATACATTCAAACATACGACGTTATTGAAAACATAACTAGATTCGAAGGAACTGGTGACTTTGAGGCAGCATACAATGCACTTACCGGCAGTAATGAATGGGATAATTTATCCCAGGCACTAGACAATCTCGCAGAAGGAACAAAGCCGTTTGAATCAGCACAAACGCTAATGAGAAATATTGCATTATTGGCTGTTTCAGACCACCCACAGGCCATAATTGATGGCCTTACAGCTTGGGCTCAGCCGCTAATAGATGGAGAATTTGAAAATATGACCCCGTTCCAACAATTCGTGCTAAGATTTGTTGAAATGGCGGGAGAAATAAACGGAGAAACTGACATACAAGATCTCGATGGGGATGACGTGCCTGATGTCATCCGTTGGCAATATGAGTATTTACTTGATACTACTGAAGGACAAGCTTGGACCGCAAGAATGCAGAGCGAATCCCCATGGGTGAACGATGCTTTCGATGATTTCAATAACCTTCCCGAAGATATGATCCAACACATTTTCAACGCAATCGAGGATCCTATTTTAGAACAAACCGGTGAAGTTTTAGCTGACTTTGGTTCTTGGATGAGCAACGCATCCAGATCACAAATGAATTCTGAATGGCCTATGATGGATGATGAGGATGATGAAGAGTCTGATGACGAAGATGGTAATGAAGATCAAGAACCTGAACAAGTGATCTTTGAAGACTTATACCCAATGCGAACCACTGATTTTGACTCTCATTTACTAGAGGTGGGAATTAGACTTGATTTCGAACGTGCTGATTGTGATGGTCACATCAGCGATCTCGATGAAGATACTATCCTAAGTATCTCGATGACTAATGATAGAGGTTACCAAGTATCTACTGACCTTGTTTTGAGAGAAGAATGGAGCAACGAACGTGTAGGTGTACTATTGGCACCAGTGCTAGAGGATACAACGTGGACTCTATCACAGCCACTCGCTGCTTACGATAGTTGTGACATAGAAAGAGCAAACATAGAGGTTGACAGATCTCTGAGACCATCGATGCTAGCCTCTATGGCTCTAGAAAATAACGATGAGACATTCGTCGTGTCTGCCGTTGGAGTACTTGTTGACCAAGATGAGACTGGTCAAGTTGGAGCACCATTTACCGTTAAATCGCAAACCTATGATTCATCAGGCATAATATCGGATGCTGAAGCAGATATTGCAATTTTGAGACTTTCACCTCAACTAGGTCAATCTGCCGTTGAGTCCCTTTCGCCTGCAGGCGAACATATGGTTTATGTTGAGGATAGCAGTCTTTCCGGCGAGTATACAGGACAAGATCTTGATGGGGAATTGAATATTCAACTCATGCATTTTGGAAACTATCGTGACAGTGATTATGATAGAAAACACCCACAATCAGAACCATATCACTTCGATGATATAGATTTATACTCAAATGGAGGTGCTTGGAATGCTAGCAATTACCTACCATCCGATCGTGGATTAGCAGATTTGGTTATCTCTGGAACCACAACAGAGGGTATTGAGTTCACACACTTTAGACAAATACCATTACCCGGTGCCTTGGGATGTTCAAGTACGCAAGGAAATTTCAATGGTAAATTTGTGGATATAGGCTATGAATACCGAAATTTCGAAAATGATAATGAAAGATTTGACAAACCCGATTTGCAATCTGTGAGCGTTTCTTGGGGAGATGGTGAATCCCAAGATTTCGCCATTAATGACTGGGAAGATGAACCAAGTAGTTGGGCATCACATGAATACGAAGATTCTGGCGAATATGAAATCTATGTAACATTCACTGATGTATCTGACACACCACATACTGAAGAGATACGCTATGATACAGATAACGGATTCTGGCAGGATGATTCAGAATCTGAAGAAGGTGGATATTGGAGTGGGTGGAAGAGTGGCTCATCCTGCCACCTGGAATGGGAAGATCAATCTACTCCTTCACCACAATTGATTGACACATTCATCACAGATGGACCGTTTGAGGTTGTTACAGAACAAATCATGTCTGTTGATTCCCAAGGTGTTGCATCACTAACCTTCATACCAGAACATCCAGGTGTATATTTGACAATTGTTCAATCGGAAGGCACTCTTGATTCGGGAGAGACAAAAACTGGAATCGGTCTTAATTTTGCATACATAACAAACGGTGAGCTGTTGATTTCAGGATTAGAACAAGTTTCCACATTTGCTGGATTACCTGTTTACATTGCAGACTCCTCCAATAATGGATTGAACACCATTACGGTTGAACCAAAAGACATTCAATTTAGTGAATTTAATGCTACTATCGGCATAGCACCAATCAAGTTAGATGTGGCATTCCCGGACATAGACTGGGATAGTATTGAAGAACCTGAGTTACAAACTTTAAACTTCCAAAGCGGGGACACATCCAGAAATCAAGAACTACGATTTGAAGCACCAATATCTCTACTCGGAATCGCTGTTCCAAACCCTGATGGTAAGATAATGGCAGAAGCAATCCACTTTGGAATTGTACTAAAAGATCCAAATCAAGTTGACATGATGGGGTCACTGGGACCAGGACAGACAACAAATATTGCACTGAACTCAGAGGATGGTGAAGCAACCAGAATTTTCGCTGTTGCTGTTCCGAAGTTAGGTTTCGACCCAGCAAGCATAGATTTTGCATCATTTACCTCGCTAATCTATGAAGGTGTCCGAGAAAATATAGGTTGGGTCGCTGAAAATGAAAAATCCCAGAGAGTTTGTGAAGAAATCGAGATCCAGCCAGACTATGAGGGCCAAGAATACAATCATACGATTACTCTGTATCACAGATTTGACTCAAATTACAGAGTTATGGAAGACATAATCGACACATCGAATGTAGTGCTTATGGACTCCGAAGGAATTGAAATACAGCCAATTCAGCAAATGGATTCCTCGGGGGATATGGTCGATTGGAAGCAGAACTGGGGTGGCTCGAGTGAAATGACTGCCTTGTTCAATCTCGATGGTGACCAAGAATATACTCTGAAAACAAATACTGACGTGAATTCTGAATTCGAAATCAAACCATTTGAATACGATTCTTTTGACAACTGTGAAGCAAATCAAGAAGTTAGCGAAGAAGATGCATTTGATTTGTTTGATGAGTTCTTTACCGATGTAAACTCAATCGCTTGGGGAATTGGTAGTAGTGCAGACTTGACTCTGCCGCACCTCGCTTCACCTACTAGCAACTACACTGTTCTAGCTATTGTCCAGCAAGGAACAGGAAGCAGTGCAACCATAAGTGCAGCAATTGGTTCACAGATTGCTGAACCTAACCCAGAGCCTCTAGTGATGAAAGATATTAGCATCAATTACATGCCAGAGAACCCTTCATCAGGCGACACCATGTTAATTACAATCACTGAGAAAGATTCTGGCTTACCTGTAGATATGTTATCTGTTGTAGTCATTGAAGATGATTTTACCATCGGTAGTGATTTGACAGATCAAAACGGACAAACAGCATTTGTCCTCTTTGATGGAACTTACCTAATCCGAGCATCGGGTGGCATGTATAATGCTGCTGAATTCACAATTACCGTTACTCAAGACGGCAGTCAAATTGAAGAGTCACAGGATAGTGATGGTGATGGAGTTTCCGATGCTCTAGATTATGATGATGATGGCGATGGTGTTGATGACATCTATGACTTGTGCCCAGATACTCCTATTGGTGATATTGTCGACAATGATGGATGTACTACTATCCCTGCTGATAATGATTCAGACGAGAACAATGACGATACTGACGATGGTAATGACGAAACCGATATGCCAGACATGACAGAGTGTGAGACTTGGGAATCAAACAATCCTGAGTTAATTGATTCTTCGAAACCAGGAAATGGTTGTCCATATTACGAATCCAATGATAAAGAATCCACAAGCGACTCTGGAGAAAATCAAATCTTAGGAATGGACCCTGTTACACTAGGTGCCATAATCGCTATACTGATAGCCATCCTTGTAGGTGCTATAATGTTCATTCGTAGAGGAAACACCGAGGAAGACTGGTACGAGCAAGATGCATTATTCGATAGCGAATACAATGACAGTGCTGCGATGATTGGTTCAACGTCTAGTTTACCGCCGTCAGGCCCTCCTCCTAACCACACTGGTTACATACAAGATGGATACGAAGTTACCGAATATCCACAAGGTAGTGGAAACTGGTGGTGGAAAGATGCAGAGACCGGAAGATGGACTGAATGGAAGTAGCATTCTTGAAAGAGAATTCTTTCCTTTGAGGAATCTGTATGGTAACTGAGCGACGAAAAATCGCTATTGTTTCAGTTATGGCTATATGTGCTTTGTTTGCTGTAATTATGCCAACAGAACTTGTCCTAGATACCGATTTAATCTTTGAAGACTCTGCTAAAGAGCGAATAAGAAAAGAGACTGTTGTTGACAGTTTCAAGAACCAACTGATAGTGAAAATAAATCACGATGAAAATTTGTCGATAACCGGAAATTTCGTGATTATGAAAGATTTGGTTAAATTAGAAAAGGAGCTTTTGGATGGTTCGAATCCAGATACCTCATGGGAATATGATTCAACATACGTAATGAAATTAGAAACACCTTTCCAAGCCTGGGAGGAAGCATTTGAGTCCCGAAATAGGAGTTTAGAAAATGCAACAAAATGGTCCGATGTCTTGCAACCACCGATAGAGGGAGGTTGGTGTGGAAATCAATCAACAACTGAAGAAAAAACCGCTTTCCAGACATCTTTGCTTCTCTTACCAAAAGATGCTACGCTAGGTGTTGCATGTCCATCATTCCCTGGTTCTGATGAAAGACTACCGCCTGATTCTAATGAAATTCTATGGATGATTTGGCTTGAATCTACTGACCCAAATCAAAAAATTACTGATTGGAACACGCTGATTCTATGGACTCAAAAAGTAAGTGAAAATACCGAATTTGAACTTGAAGCTGTTGGAGTAAACATGCTATTCCAAAAATCAAAAAATGTAGCCGAAGATGACCTAAATTCTATTGTAATTCCATCAGCAATAATACTAATTGGAGTAATGTATCTAATTATCCGCGATTGGAAAATATGTGCAGTAACTCTTGGTAGTGTAGGATTTGTTATTGCTGCACAAATCGGAATACTTTCAATCGCCGACATTCAAATCTCAATTATTGATGCAATAGCATTCCCGATAATTCTAGCAGTCGCTGTTGACGGAGCCTTTTGGTACTGTAAATCCTCTCGGACTCGCGAGGAGGTGCGCTCGCTACTTTTGCTCGCCATGATAACTACACTTTCTGCAGTATCACTATCCTTGTTTTCACCGATTAAAGCCCAAAATACACTTGCACTAATGATGATTATTGGTATTTTCATGGACTGGTTACTCACTAGGTTTGTTCTTGAGGATTTTTATTTAAGTCGTCGGATTGTTTCTCAAGATATTTATGATGAAAAATCATACAAAAATCAGAAATCTAAGTGGGCATGGCCTGCTAGTCTTGCTTTACTAGCAATTATTGCTTTGATATCGCCTCCGGGTGTTGAGGTATTCAACCCCGATCAATTTCTCCCAGAGGATGATCCTGCTCTAGATGAATTTGAGGAATTACAAAACAAATACCTAATCGCTTCTAGTACTGTGACTTGGGTGATAATTGATGTAGAGGGTAACTCTCATGCAGATTATCTAAAATTAGTTGACATCCAAAAACAAATCGGCAATCATCCTAGTGTCATATCATTCGAAACTGGATTGTATGAAACCCCATTAGTTATGGGTGCACCCTATGGATATGAAAATGTGATGAATAGCACTCTTGATTCAACATCTGAAAGTACTGAAGGATCAGCAATTTTGGATGATCATCGGTTACAAACCAACGGACAAACAACTGCCTTTGTTGTAGCGGTTTTCATTGACGCTAGCAATTCAGAAGCTGCACTAGAATTCTTGGATGATGTCTCAAATTTACTGGATGGCTATGACAACAAATATGAAATCGGCGGAGAATTAGTAGTCGGTGCATCACTTGCTGTGGAATTAGATGAAACCAGAGTTTTACAGATTTTTGCAGCAGGAATCTGTGTTTTCTTTGTTTCCTATTTCGTGACAAAATCTCCAATTCGAGCGCTACGAATCTCAATTGGGACTATAGCAGTAGGCGCGGCAGTTGATGGGTTTGCTAGTATTGTTGGTGAACGTGGGGTGAGTACTGCCCCAGCAGTTCTTCTGGGAATGGGTTTTGCTGCTGACTATCTTTCACACGCTAGTGCAGGACACAATGAAACCCGGAATGACAACTTTGCAAGATGGGGAGCTGCAATAACCTCTGTCTCACTATTCATTCTGCTAACCTTCGCAGAACTTCCACAAGCAAATCAGACCGGGCAATTGCTTGCCATCAGCATACTCCTTTCGGTTATTTTAGCCACCTGCCTTTCAAAAGTTGAAGTAAGTATTAATGTTGAGGATGAGGAATAGTTTTTGAATGGTCGAATTAACAAATTTAAGAAAGATTTTGTAATGCCGACTCAGCCAATTAATTCAGAGTTCGATAACATGGTTACAAGAGAAGATGTATTGAAAGTCCAAGAAGCTTGGGGGGAAGGTATTGTCGCCATTGCAACAGCCCACAGCCTTGGTGATGATTATCTCCAGTTAGCAAGAAACCACGTTGACACCCTATACGCTTACGGATTGTCTAAGGTTCTTTTCAAGCCTACTCTCGCTGCAGTAGATCAATTTCGCCCCGACTTTGACAGTGCATTATCATATTTTGTAGCATCGAACAACGCATGCCCAGAAGACCGTGGATTCGCAATTAAAGGATGGACCAACGTTCGTTTTGAAAATTCAGATGTAATACTAAGAGATGATACTGCAATCGCAATGGGTAATTACTTTTTCACAGGCCCCGATGGAGATGAAGTAAAAGTTGAGTACACTTTTGGTTATCTGGTAGATGAAGAAGGAAATTTGAAAATACAACTTCACCATTCTTCTATGCCTGCTACAAACGGTTGATTTTGATAATTGAATCAGTTGATTCCTTTCAATCATACTATATGGGTGTCCGACTTGGCATTCAACATGTCAATTATAAGAGCATATAACGAAGCATGGGAAAAAGGCGATATAGAAGCATTAGCAGAAATTATCCACGATGAATTTGTGTTTAACCCACATGTTGGTGGGGTGACAATGGGTAAGTCTGACATCTTGGGATTCGCCGGAGGCGAAGGTACTCCTAGTGCTGAAAATGAGAGAATACTTTTTGAAAACGACGAAGTAGGAGTTTTACACTCAATCGTTCATTTTGCTAACGGATCTGATTCAGAAGCAGTAATGGCATTCATGAGATTCAAAGATGGTAAAATTGTCTTGATGGAAACTGGAGCCACTCCCTTGTCCGATGACTACAAATTAGTGGGTCAAGAGTGAGATTGACTTCACAAAGCATAATCTTTCCA
>MDSZ01114158.1_pt1 | contig 12062 bp, 9 predicted proteins | sample 811201 | NCBI WGS metagenome assembly MDSZ01 (sample SAMN05326647, study PRJNA326480) | marine metagenome | isolation source: seawater | place: Indian Ocean: North | collected 2010
AAGCGCAGTAATGCGTGCAGCTGACCAGTACTAATAGCTCAATTGGCTTGATTTATGCACTGAAAAAAATTTTAATTTATATAGCATATTAATATTGGATGTTTATCTTTGCATGAGACTTTTGAAAAAAAATATTCTTTTAAATGGATCTTGTTTAGAAATAAAGTCTTACAAAAATCCCAAATTATCATACTCAATCAAAAAAGATATTATAAACCTAAAAAAAACTTATTGGAAGTTTAGTACCTCTTCACAATTAAATTGGTTTAAAAAAAATATTCACCCTCAAGATGTTCACAATTGTCTATTTTTGAACAATAAACTAATTGGATATACGTTATTGAGAAATAGAAAAATGTTAATAAATGATAATAAAAAAAAATATTTTTTAATTGATACTGTTACGATTTCAAAAGCATTTAGAAAGAATAATTTTGGAAATTTACTAATGGGGTTTAACAATAATTTTATTAAAAAAAAAAATTATATTGGTTTCTTGTTATGCAAAAAAAAAATTGCTAAATTTTACATAAATAATAATTGGAAAAATATGAAAAAAAATAAACTGTATGTTGATGGCAAAAAGTCAAAATTAAATGGTATGTATTATAATTTACCCAAGAAACTACAAAGTGAACTAAACAAAAACTCCTTTTACATTCAAACAAATTAAACTATAAGACCTACTATATTATGAAAAAGCTTCAAGCACTTAAACTAATAAATCAAATTCAAAATATCAGAAAAAAAAACAATATAAACTGGATGGATATGTTAAGACTTGCTTTCAAACATGACCCAAAAAATGCCTCTAAAATCATGTTAAGCATATATAGAGAAGATCAAAGAGTTAGTAAAATTGTTAAGAAGCTTGTTAAAATTACAAAGTAAAATTATAAATTTTTTATTTAATGAAACCAATGATCAATTATGCGAGACATTATATAGACAAAAAAGATTTAAAATCTGTTGAGGAAGTGCTTAAAAGTGACTTTCTTTCACAGGGTCCTGAAACTTTTAAATTTGAGAAATTATTAAATAAATTTTTTGAGTCAAGATATACTACAGTGGTCTCAAGTGGAACAGCGGCCTTACATTTAATTGGAAAAGCTTTAGGTTGGAAAAAAGGAGACGAAATAATAACTTCTCCACTGACTTTTGCTGCAACTGCTAATTCAATTTGTTATTCAGGTGCATATCCATTATTTATAGATATTGATCCTAACACATACAATATTGATCTCGATCAAGTAGAAAATAAATTAAAAAAAAAAATAAATTCAAAAAAAAAATTAAAGGAATTATTGCTATAGACTATGCTGGAAATCCATGTGACTGGAAAAATCTTAGATTTTTAGGTAACAGATATAATGTAAAACTTGTGAATGACAATTGCCACGCGTTAGGGGCAAAATATTTTGGAGACAAAGGTTATGCCGCAAGATATGCAGATGTTGTATCACAAAGCTTTCAATCATTAAAAAACATTACTACTGGTGAGGGTGGCGCAATAATAACTAATGATAAAAAAATTCACAATAAAGTTAAGATCTTAAGAAGTCATGGAGTAGTACCTAAATCTAGAAAGGGATTTCACTGGAAAAATAATCAAATTGATCTTGGATATAATTACAGATTAACCGATTTTCAATCTGCATTAGGGATAAGTCAACTTAAGAAAATTAATATATTTATGCAAAGAAGAACAGAAATTGCTTCAATTTATGATACGTGTTTTTCAGAAAATAAAAATTTATCAATACCCAAAACTAATTTAAGAAATGAACATGCTTATCATTTGTATCCACTACTAATTGATTTTAATAAGTTAAAAATCAAGAAAGATAAAATGTTAAATTTTTTTTTAAAAAAAGGAGTAAGACTCCAAGTTAATTATACCCCTTTATATCACTATGACTTTTATAAAAAAAACTTTAATTATAAAAAAAAATTGTTTCCAAATGCTGAGAATTTTTTTCAACAAGAAGTTTCAATTCCAATTTTCCCGGGACTTTCAAAAAATGATCAATTAAAATTTATTAAACTTTTTAACAATTATTTATTTAATTAGATGACAAAAATTTTAGTTACGGGAGGGTCTGGTTTTATAGGTACTTCTGTAATAAAAAGTTTATTATTAGAGGGTTATGATGTTAATTGTTTGGATATAAGCAAGCCAAAAGTTGATTTTGAAAAAAAATTTAAGTTTTTTAAAGGAAATATTTTTGAAGATAAAGTTGTAAGAAAAGCCATAAAAGGATGTAAGATTGTTATTCATTTAGCAGCTTCACTTGGAGTAAAATATACAGATCAAAATATAGTTGATTGTTTAGATAATAATATTTTAGGAGTAAAAAAAATATTAATTCACTCAATTAAAAATAAAGTCCAAAAATTTATTTTTTCATCGTCTTCAGAAGTTTATGGTGATCAAAGAAGCTTCCCTATTGATGAGGATGCTGAATTAAAGAATAAATCTATATATGCCACTAGCAAGATCGTTGCTGAAAAATATATTGAAGGGTTCGCAAAAAAAAAAAAAATAAAATACAATATTGTAAGATTTTTTAATGTTTTTGGACTAGGGCAAAAAAGTAATTTTGTGATACCAAAATTTATAGAAAGAATAAATAAAGGAAAAGATTTACAAATTTATGGAGATGGTAATCAGATAAGAAGCTTTTGTAATATTGTTGATGCTACGAAAGGTTTAATAGGTGTAATAAAAAGGGGAAAACCCAATTCTATATATAATATAGGAAACAACAATGAACCTATCTCAATACTAAATCTAGCAAAAAAAATATCTAAACTTGCAGAAAAAAAAAATATTAAAATAAAGAAAATAACTTATCGAAATAGTGATAGAACCAAAGAAAGAGAAATTCTAAAAAGAATCCCAAATCTATCAAAGATAAAAAATGATACAGGTTATGAGCCTAAAATCACTTTAGAAAATGGTATAAAAGAAATACTTAGAGAAAATAAAGTAAATAAATTAGACAAACTAAAAAATAAGATTGGAATTGGAACCCTTCAATGGGGTTTTAAATATGGTATAGCAAACAAAAAAGGGAAACTTTCAAATAAAGAAATTATTAAAATAAAGAATATCGCAGAGAAAAATAATATAAATTTTATTGATACAGCTCATGCCTATGGAAACTGTGAGGAGAGAATAGGAAATATTGATTTCAAAAATTTTAATTTGATAACAAAGTTACCAGCAACTAAACCCGGCACAAATACTCAAAAGTGGGTTGATAAATCAATTACAAACTCTTTAAAGAAACTTAAAGTTGAGTCAGTTTACTGCATGCATGTGCACAATACACAATATTTACTGGGGCAAAATGGTACTAAAATTTTCAAAAGATTAGAAAGAGCAAAGAAAAAAGGACTTATAAAAAAAATTGGAGTTTCTATTTATACTGTCAAAGAATTGAATGATATTCTCGAAAAATTTAAAATTGATCTCGTATTATTACCATTTAATATTTTTGATCAAAGGACAATAAAACTTAAAATCTTTGAAAAATTAAAAAAACTCAATATAGAAATACATGCAAGGTCAGTTTTTCTTCAAGGCCTATTAACAATGCCATTAAATAAAATTCCAAATAAATTTCATAAATATAATAAGTATTTTTTAAATCTTGATAAAATCTCAAAAAAAATAAAAAAATCAAAAATTGAAATATGTTTGCAATATGCTTTATCAAATCCTTACGTTGATAAGGTCATTTTAGGAGTAGATTCTTCAAAACAATTTAAATATTTGATTTCAAAATGTAATTTTATTAAATTAAATTTAAAAAAATTTGATGCAAGTAAAGAAATTGATCTAATAAATCCATCAAGATGGTAAAAAAAAAAATTGTTGCAATAGTTCAAGCCAGATCTAATTCTATTAGACTACCCGGCAAAATTTTAAAAAGTATTAATGGAGTTGCGGCGATTGAGTTATTACTTAAAAGATTAAAAAAAGCCAAATTTTTAGATCAAATTGTTATAGCCACATCAAATCAAAAAAAAAATCTGAAATTTCGTAATTTTTTAGAGAAAAAAAAAATAGAATATTATGCCGGAAGTGAGAATAATGTATTGCTGAGATATTTTGAAACTGCAACAAAATATAAGGCTGATATAATTGTAAGAATTACTGGTGATAGCATTATCATAGATCCGAGTTTAATAGATAATTTTATTAAAATTTTTAAAAAAAAAAAAATTGATTATTTAAGTAATACTCATCCCGCTACTTTTCCAGATGGTTTGGATATTGAAATTTTTGATTTTAAAACTTTAAAAAAAACAAATAATGAGGCAAAAAACCTTTATGACAAAGAACATGTTACGACTTTTATTAAAGATTCAAAAAAATTTAAAAAATATAATGTAGAATTTAAAGAAAATTTATCTAAATTAAGATGGTCTCTTGATGAGGAAATTGATTTAAAAGAGATAAAACGAATTTATGATTATTTTAAACCTAATATCTATTTCAGTTGGCTAGACGTTTTAAAAGTAATAAAAAAAAATAAAAAAAAATTTACCTCAAATAGTTTTATAAAAAGAAATGAAGGTGCAAAAATGTCAAAAACAAAAAAAATGTGGAAAAGAGCTAAACAAATTATTCCTGGAGGTAACATGTTACTTTCAAAAAGGCCTGAATTATTTCATCCTAAATTATGGCCGGCATATTTTGATAAAGCAAGAGGTTGTCAAGTTTGGGATTTAGATGGAAAGAAATATAATGATATTTCGCTAATGGGAGTTGGTTCAAATATTTTGGGTTATGCTAATCTTGAAGTAGATAGTGCAGTTAAAAGGGCAATCAATAAAAGTAATATAAGTACCTTAAATTGTCCTGAAGAAGTTGAATTATGTGAAAAACTAATTGAAATGCATCCTTGGGCAGATATGGCTCGACTAGCGAGAACTGGCGGTGAAGCAAGCGCTATTTCTATAAGAATAGCTAGAGCCGCAACAGGAAAGAGCAAGATAGCGTTCTGCGGCTATCATGGTTGGCACGATTGGTATCTTTCAGCAAATATTAAAAATTCGGAAAACTTAAAACCATATTTGTTACCAGGCTTAGAGCCCAATGGTGTTCCGAGAGAACTAAAAGGAACTGCGATTCCTTTTGCTTACAATAATTTTGAGCAACTTAAAAGAATTGTTGAAAATAATGACATTGGAGCCATAAAAATGGAGGTTTCTAGGAATCAAAAGCCAAAAAATAATTTTTTACAAAAAATAAGAAGTTTATGTAATAAAAAAAAAATAATTCTTATGTTTGATGAATGTTCTTCAGGTTTTAGGCAAACTTTTGGAGGTCTTCACAAAGTTTATGGGGTAAATCCTGACATGGCATGGTTTGGTAAAGCCCTTGGCAATGGTTATGGTATTACGGCCATAATAGGAAAAAGAGAGATCATGGATTGTGCACAAAATAGTTTTATCAGTAGTACTTTTTGGACAGAAAGGTCGGGACCAGTTGCAGCAAATAAAACATTAGAGATTATGGAAAAAACAAAATCTTGGGATTTAATTACAAAAATCGGTGAAAATATTCAAAAAAAATGGAAAATTTTAGCAGCTAGAAATAAATTAAATATAAGTGTTACTGGTATACCAGCTTTATCTAGTTTTAATATAATTTCAAAAGATTGGTTAAAATACAAAACATATATAACACAAGAAATGTTAAAGAAAAATTTTTTGGCTACTAATGCAATTTTTGTATCAGTAAAACATGATAAAAAAATTTTAGATAGATATTTTGATATTCTAGATAAGATATTTAAAGATATATCAGATTTTGAAAATAAAGTTAAACGGATAGACAATAATTTAGATGGGCCAGTCTGTCATACTAAGTTTGAGAGACTTAATTAGTAATTATGAAGTTAAAAAAAAAAATAGGTATTATTGGATTGGGTTACGTTGGTCTCCCTTTGTTATTGCTAGTTAATAAAAGATATGATGTCCTTGGGTTTGACTTGAGTCTTGATAAGGTAAATTCGATAAAAAAAAATTTATCTTATATCTCAGACATACCAAATAGTGAACTTAAAAAAGTTAATAAGAAAAATATTTTTTCGATGAAACAAATAAAAAATATTTCAAAATGTGATTATATTATTTTGTGTTTACCCACACCATTGAAAAAAAATCGCCCAGATATGACTTATATAATTTCTGCTTTTAATAAAATTTTCAAATTTTTAAAAAAGAATCAAACACTAATATTGGAAAGCAGTGTTTTTCCGGGAGCTACAAAAGAAATTTTCGAAAAAAAATTAATTAAAAAGTTTAATATTGGACAAAATTTTTTCGTAGGTTACTCTCCTGAAAGAATAGACCCTGGGAAAGATAAATATGACCAAAAATTGGAATATAAAAAAATTACTAAACTCGTGTCAGGATTTACTAAAAGATGTAACAAAAAAGTCTCCAGTTTATATCAAAAAATATTTGAAAAAATTTATGTATGTAAATCTATTGAAGTAGCAGAAACTGCAAAAATATTTGAAAATATTTTTCGCTCCGTAAATATCGCGCTAGTTAATGAGATGAAGATGGTTACTCATAAATTAAAACTTAATATTCATGATGTGGTAGATGCAGCAGCATCAAAACCATTTGGTTTTAGAAAGTTCTCCCCGGGCCCAGGTGTTGGAGGTCATTGTATTCCTATAGATCCAATATTTATGACTTGGCTTGCAAAAAAAAAGGGACAAAAGACAAAATTTATAAATCTTAGTACAATTGTTAATAATAATGTTACAGACTGGATTATCAGAAATATTCTGAGAAATTTAACTTTCAAAAAAAATACTAGTTGTTTGATTATGGGAATAGCATATAAAAAAAATATAAATGATTATAGAGAATCTCCAAGTTTAAAAATTTTTGAAAAACTTAAAAATAAAAAAGGATTTATTGTTGAAGCATGTGATCCATATATAGATAAATTTATCATTAAAAAAAGATTATTTAAAACTATTAAAGTTAAAGATTATAAAAAATATGATTGCGTTATTATATTGACTGATCATACAAAGTTTGATTATGAAAAAATTAATAGAGATGCAAAGCTAATATTTGATACTCGGGGCGTTTATAAAGATAAAAAAATAAAAAGATTATTCACTTGTAAGCATAGTTTATTGAAAATATCTATAATATTCCAATTTTTCTATTTACTATTCTCAAATAAATATTTAACTCAAAAAACTTTTTTTTATTTCATCCCCTTCTAAAAAGTTTTTTTTAGAAATTTTATTTATAATTTTCTTATAATCTGCAGGATTGTTTTTATTCATTGGTCTTCTCACAATAATATCTTTTTCAAGAATTTTTTCTCCTTTTTTTATGTTTCTTCTAAAATAGATACCTTTTCTAAACAATTTCCTAAAAGATTTTTCAAAGTTAGATGGATTTATCCTTTTTTGTCCAAAAAAAACTTTGTAATTTTTTGCAAAATCACAAATTATTTTTAAATCCATTGGATCTGCAGAAAGTTTATGATCTAGACCAATTTTATTTTTGTTTAGTGTAAAATGTTTTTCTATAATTTTTGCTCCAAGATTTATTGACAGAATTGATGCGATTGGCCCAATACAATGATCCGAATAACCAATTGTATATTTAAAATTTTCTTTAAGTGAGAGAATTCTATTTAAGTTAGCTCTTTTAAAATCACAAGGGTAAAGAGAAACACAATGTAATATTGCTAAATTTTTTGATTTTAAATTTTTTATACATTTTTCAATTTCACTCTTTTCTGACATACCGGTAGATAATATGATTGGTTTTTTTTCTTTTGATAAATAATTTTGTAAATATTCGTCAGTAATATCTGATGAGGCAATTTTTAACGCATCAATTTTTAATTTTCTACTCATTGATAAACTTTCAATGTCGAATACAGAGCAAATAAAATAAATATTTAGTTTTTTTGCGTACTTTCTTAATTTTTTTAAATCTGGAAATTTCAACTCCATTTTTTGCCAGATTTTATATAAAGGATTTTTTTGGCTAGTACTTTTTTTTTGAAATTTGCTTTTTTGTGATCTTTTATTAGCAAGAGTGTAAGGTTTAAATATTTGAAATTTTACAGCATCAGCTCCCGCTTTTTTAGCTTCAAAAATTAATTTTTTTGCAGTTTTAATATTTCCTTCATGGTTTATACCTATTTCAGCTATTATAAAGGGTTTTTTTAATTTTTTAAAATTAATCATTTAATGTTAAACATTCACTACATTAAATTATGAATACAATCAAATAATGATACGTTGATATGGAAAAAATTAAAAGTTGGGAAGCTGTAAAAAAACAAAAAGTGTGTTAAATCAAAGATTTTTAAAGATTAAATTTAATGAATACAATTATTTTGATTAAATATTTAAGTTATATACTCCTTTCAAATTTATTCCAAAGCCTGAAAGTTTTCTTTGCCTCAGCTGTTGAATATTTTAGATTTAAAAAAAAATTTAATACAGATCTAAAGTTAATAAATAATTTATGGAAAAAAAACTTTAAATTTGACTCTAGTGATAAATATATAATTACAGATTCTTATGATGATAGCAGCCTTTATTGTTATACATTGTTAACTCACGCAAAAAAGATACAAAAAATAAAAAAATTACCTATAATTGTTGTAGACAAAAATTTTTCATTTATAAAAAATTCTTTTTATAAATCTTTTGCAATAAATAATGTTATATATCTTAATTCTTTTTTTTTTTCTATTTTCACAATTTTTAGAAATTTCATATTAATTTTAAGAGAGTTTGATAAAATAAACAAAATAGACTCAACCCACGATCTGAGTTACAGCTATGATGACATTGAGATCTCAAATATTGCATACGATGACTTTTTAAGGTTTAATTTAACAGGAACTGTTGATGATTTAGAAAAATTCAAATTTTATATTTTAAAAACTTTGTTAATCTCTATAAAAATAAATTATATTTTTCGTAATAAGAAATTAGATAGTTTCGCTGGTAAAGAAAATCAGTTTAGCCCTAGAGCTAATTTGTTTCAATATTTTTTAAAAAAAAATTGTATTTGTTACATTTTCGTTGGACCAGTAAACGTTTCTTCAATAAGAAAATATAAAAAATTTAGTCAGAGGACAATTCCAAGAACTTACATTAATAAAAGATTTTATTCTTACGCTTTTTCAAAACGTGTAAATTATATACAAAAAGCAAAAGATATTTTAAATAAAAAGTTTTTATCTGAGTTTACACAGAATGAATTTTTAGATGCAAAATACGTTTTTTCTGATAAACACTACAGATTATCTAAGGATGAACTTTGTAAAAAACTTAATCTAGATAACAAAAAAAAATTTGTCATTGTTTTTTCACATAACGTTTATGACGGTGTATTTGAAATTAGAAGAAAACTATTTATTGATAATTTCATTTGGCTGAAAGAAACTTTAAATATTCTTTCTCAAAATCCTAATATAAATGTTCTAGTAAAAAAACATCCTACTGAGTTTTCATTATTACCAATTAAAGATATTTCATTAAGAGCCATAGAGGAAACTACAGAATTAAAGCATAAAAATATAAAACTTTACCCTGAGTCTTTAAGTCCTCAATTCATAAGAGATAATGCACATTGTATTGTTACTGGTCATGGAACTGCAGGTATAGAATATGCTTGTTATGGCATTCCATCTATCTCATGTAATAATAGTCCTTATAGTTATTGCAAAACCTCTTATGAGGCAAAGAATTATAATCAATATGAAGATCTTTTAAAAAATATTGAAAGACTGCCTCGCTTAAGTGATGCGCAGATTGAGAAATCATTAGTTTTATTTTTTTTAACACATGCATTAGACAAAAATAATAATGAATTTTTCGATGCTTTACCAGACTTTCACCCCTCAGAATTAGTGGGCTTTGAAAAAAATTTTGAATATAGATTTCTTCAAAAAATTTTTAAAAAATTAAAAAATATAAAAAAAGTTGAGGAAACAAACATTTATCAAAAGTATTTAAATTTCTTAACTCATAATAATTATTCGATGTATGACATTGATAAACTGAAATGATTAGACACACAAAAAAACTATTTAATTTTTTCGACTTAAATGAAAAAAAAGAATTTTGTAAATTAATTTTCTGTTCAGTTATAACTACATTATTAGAACTTATAAGTATTGGCTTAATTATTCCCATTATAACAATTTTGTTTGATGGAAATATGGAAAATTATATACCAGAGTCACTAATTAATATCCTATTCTTTGGGGCAGATGAAAAAAAAGAGATTATGACCAACGTATTGATCTATTTTCTCTTAATTATAATACTTAAAAATTCGTTGGTTTTATACATAACTCATAGACAATTTTTATTTGTTACAAATTTTCAAAAAAAATATTCAGATTTATTTTTTAAAAAATACATCTTTTCGGATTTTTTAAAATTAAAAAAATTAAACTCTTCATTACTTATTTCAAATATCATGAATGAAGTTTCAGAAGTAGCAAACAATTATTTAATGCCATGCATATTATTGCTTTCTGAACTAATATTAATTTCATCCATATTTATATTTTTAATTATTTTTGATACTAAACTGACATTAATAGTTTCCGTAGCTATGACTTTTGTTATGTTTTTATATTTTTTATTTTTAAATAAAAGACTTAAACTTTGGGGTGAAAGTAGACAATTAAACCTTCAATTAAAAATTAAAACTCTTCAAGAAGGGTTTAATAGTATTAAAGAAACTAAACTTTATCAAAAAGAAAATTTTTTCTTAAATTTATTTAAAAAGTTTAATTTAAATTATGCATCTATTAACAAAAAATATTTATTTTTTTCCTCTGTTCCAAAAAATATATTTGAAATATTTAGTGTTGTAATTTTTATTATATTTATATTATTAATTTTTTCTGAAACAAATTCACCAGAAATTGTGATTCAAAAAATAGCTGTTTTTTCCTTTGTAGCGTTCAGAATATTGCCAAGTTTTAATAAAATTACATCCTCGTTACAAAGAATTAAATTTGGTAATCCAGCATTTAAACTTATACGTGAAGAGTTGAACAAAGACTATTTGGGAATGTATAGATCAGAAAAAAATGAAAACATCAAATTCAATCAATCAATAAATTTTGTTGATCTAGGTTTTTCATTTGACAAAAAAAAATACATTTTTAAAAATTTTAATTTTAATATTAATAAAAAAGATATTGTTTGTATTATTGGAAAAAGTGGATCAGGCAAGAGCACATTTTTGGAAATATTTATGACCTTAATATCTCCAGATCAAGGAAAAATTCTTATAGATAATAAATATAATATTTTTGAATACAAAAATACATGGATGTCAAGAATCGGGTATGTACCTCAATTCGTATATTTTACAGATGACACAATTAGAAAAAATATTGCTTTTGGAATAGATGATGAAGATATCGATGATAACAAAATTATTGATTCTATCAAAAAATCTGGCCTTTCTGAATTTGTAGACAATTTGAGCGAGGGTGTTAATTATAGAGTTGGTGAATTTGGAGACAAATTGTCCGGAGGGGAGAAGCAGAGGCTTGGAATTGCTAGAGCATTATACAACAAACCGCATATTTTAATTTTAGATGAACCAACAAGTTCATTAGATGTTGATACTGAGAACTTAGTTATCGAAGCCATTGAGAAACTAAAAGAAAAAAAAACCATAATTTTGATTTCTCATAGATTAAATGCACTTAAAAGTTGTGATAAAATATTTGAGGTAAAAAATAAAAAAATTATAGAGGTTTAAATTTGAAAACCTATATTAAAAAAAAAACAAATATTCTAATTGTTGGATCTAAAGAAAAATTTACATTAGACTCAATATATTATCGAACTTTTAAGCGATTAGGTTACAAAGTAGATTTTTTTAATATAGAGAAGTCTATTAATCATAGAGTTGTAGCCTATATTAAAAAAAATTTTTCAAAAATTAATTATACATTTTTAAGGAAAAAAATAATATCTTTCTTTAAAAGTAAAAAAAAAAAATATGAAACGATA
>MDSZ01125918.1_pt1 | contig 12062 bp, 13 predicted proteins | sample 811201 | NCBI WGS metagenome assembly MDSZ01 (sample SAMN05326647, study PRJNA326480) | marine metagenome | isolation source: seawater | place: Indian Ocean: North | collected 2010
AGTAGCAGTAGCGGTAGGAGTGGGTGCTGTTGGCACATTACTAGCATATATGGGTTATTCAGTATATAACTCAAATAAGGATACAGATAATTTAGTTGCTAAAAAAAGTTGGTGGGAAAATATGTGGAAAAAAAATACAGGAAATCCTATTGAATTATACAATGATGAGACAAAAGAAACAGATACTCCCAAAAATGTAAAATTACAAGCAGTGAAAAAATCTAGTGCTTGGGGGAAATTTTGGCATAACAGTCATGTTGAAATGAATAAAGAGGATAAATCTAATGAAGGAGATTAATTTTATAATTATTTGTAATAAACTTTAATTTAAATATTTAAATACAAGTTTATTAAATGAAAAAACTAGGTTTTTGTTTTTTAATATATGATGAAATAGTTTTGGAAGAATTATGGCATATATTTTTTAAATATGTGGATAAAAAGAAGTATGGAATCTACATCCACTATAAATTAAATAAACCATTGAAATATTTTGAAAAATATAAATTAAATAATTGTGTACAAACAAATTATGCGGATATAACTTTAATTAAAGCACATAATGTATTATTTAGAAAAGCATATGAGGATGGTTGTTATAAAATAATTTCATTAAGTCAGAGTTGTGTTCCTTTCAAATCATTTAATTTTATATATAATTTTTTAACAAAAGATAATTTAAATCATTTTAATGTATGTGAGGGCGTAGAGGGTAATTTTCCTAGGTGTAATCACTTATTAAATTTTTATAAACGAGATATAATAAGAAAATCATCAAATTGGTTTATATTAAATAGAAAATTATGTGAAAAGGTAGCATATTTTGATACAAATTTAATAGATAGTATGTATGGACAAGTTGGTTCGCCAGAAGAACATTTTTATATAATTATGGTGTTACACAATAATTTAGAGAATGAAACAATAATGACGCCTAATTTAGCAAATGATGCAACAACATTTACAAATTGGCCAGGAATGGATTATAAATATGTTTTCCAACCAAACATAGGAGATAGATTACCAAAAATGTATAGTAATATAAGTATCGAAGAATTAAATTATTTAATTAATAGCAAATGTTTATTTGGTAGAAAATTTAAAAAAGAATGTTACAGCAGTTTTGTAAATAAAACATATATGAATATGTTGAAAGACGGTGTTAATATAGATTTTGAAGATTCGTTCAAATCTATATTGGAAAAAAGTTATACGGTAGATAATCATTTAGGTAATATTATGGAAAGAGTATATTTAAACTATGTTTAAATCGTTATTGCTAAGGTCGTTGTTACTAGAGTCATTATTTGTTGTGTTTAATCCTAAAATATCTGGTGTAGAAGGTTGGGTAGAGGTAGGACTTGTTTCTGGTGGTGTTTCTGTGACAACAATGTTTATTCTTTGGTCATCATCGTCATCGTCATCATCAGAATCACTATAATCACTTACAGCTTTTGCAGTTTTAGATAATGTTCCCAATAAATCACCCATAGATTCTTCAATATTAGTTATACTGAATTTATTTTTAATAAGTTCTGCTTTAGTTTGCTTTTGTGCTAATTCTAACATTTTTTTGACTTCTCTATCTCTTTTGCCTTGTTGTTTTTCAAATTCTTTTCTAATTTTTTCTCTTTCAAGTTCTTGTTGTTTCAATAATTCTTTTACTTTTTTAGCTTCTTCTTCCGCTTCCTTTTTGGCAGCAATTTTTGCTAATTGTGCTTTTCTTTTTAGCTCCGCTTCATTATCTCTATAAATTTTAATAGGTCTAATATCCAAAATTTCTGGTCTAAAGAAATCGTATTCGTTTGTGGGATTTCCACTAGAATCTAAACCAGGTTCGGGGAATCTTTTAACAAAAGATTTTATAATATCTTCAGGTATATCTGGACTTTGTTCAATCAATCTATCTAATTCAACACGGCAATTAGCAATAAATGTGGAGCCATCTTCAGTTCTTTCCTTAACAGGTAAACTAAGTTCAACGCTGATATTTCTGGCGAATTTAGAGTATGCAAGACTTGCGGCTCTATGGCCTTCCAATAATTCACTTACTCTTAAAAATTGTGATACTGTTGTAATTAATCCAGCAGAAAGATTAAAAAATCCAATCCCTAAAGGGACAAACTCTTTCCAAGCCTCTGGAAAAGAGCCTTGTGCAAAATTAGCAGTACCTGTAATAGTACTGATAACAATAACAGGTAATGCAAACCACATATTTTGTGTATTAAACTTTTTGAATGATTTATCGTGTAAATATCTGTAAGAAGAACCGATTTCACTCCATCTTTTTAGAATAAGTTCTTGTTGTGTGTGCCATTCGGGTACATGATTTTTATCTTTAACTTTTGGAGTGGAGGGTATCTTTATGCTTGGTCTAGGGGTTTCACTCATATGTATATATAAATTATTTTTTTTATTTTTAAATGAAAATAGAAATAATATGCTAAATAATTTTTTTTGATATTTAAAAAATATTTAAATAAATAAATTTAGATTATGAAACAAAATGTATTGGGGTGAACCAGATTCAACTATAAGTTTTTGTGAAGATAAATATGTTGAAAGTGATTATATAGCAGAATATTATAATACGTTATCAGCAGTTCCTTACATAATAATTGGTGTTATTTATGTAAATACAAAAATAAAGGAGATAGGTTATGTTACAATTATGTTAGGTATAGGAACTGGATTATTACACGGTACACTGAGGTATTATGGGCAATGGTTAGACGAGTTATCAATGCTAACTTTATCTTTTTTTATAATAAATAGAATTAGAATAATAAATAAATCACATAAGATATCAAAATTATACTTGTATTTTTTAATAATTTTTTATTTTATATTTCAAAATGAACATGTTGTATTTTTAGTAATTTTTACATCTATGCAGATTTATACGTATTCAATAATAAAAATATCAAACAAAAATTCTAAAACAAATAGTATTATAGTGAGCTTATATAGTAATATATTTTTATTTTCAACAGTTTGTTGGATTTGTGACCAATTATTTTGTAATTATGTTAAACATATATATTTGCACGCGGTATGGCATATTGGAACAGCTTTATCTTTGGGTATAGGATTGGTGTGTTTAATGGATAATTAAATATTTAGTTATAGTATATGTGGCAGTTTATATTAGGATTTGGTGCTGGTATATATGTTGGTACAAATTATGATTGTAAACCAACATTAGCTTTTATTTCAACTTGTATAAAAAATAATGTTCCTAATGATATGGTTCCAAAAAAAAAGGATGAAAAATAATTTATTATTTTTAATTTAAATTATTTTTTAAATAATGATGGAATACTATATTCGCCGTTATTCTCAATATATTTTGCGATAATTTTAGGATTGACATTATTATTCATTACATCGTTTGGATCATAAACATTAGAATCATCATCGATGTAATAAATAATACCTTTAATATCTTGAGCTCTAACAACTTTTTTTGTATGAGTAGGTTGTTCCGTAACTTCATCAATTTGACCATGTGGAATTCCTTTTATATGTGTACCACAAAAGCAGGTGGAATCATTTTTTCTCCTTCTTGTACATTGTTGTTTATTTGCTCGCAAGGCTCTGCATCTTTCATGATATGGAACAATATTTTTTACTCGTTTTCTTTTTTGAAAATCTATTTTTGTAAATTCCAACGGTTGATAGTCGAAAACAAACTGTAAAAGTTGATTTTTTGTATCTGGATTATGTAAATCATTAGAATCAATAAAATTTTTTACATTATTTTTAAATTCTTGTAAGTATGCTCTGGTTTTATTATTAATACGTTTCTCCATGTTTACTAATAATAACATGTCTATTATTAAAATCAATTTTATATAATATAGTCAAACTAACTTAAAGAATTTTAGTAAATATTAAATCCGGAACTTGTATCTAAAATTATCCATAATAGTATTAATGTAGTTAGCCAATATTGATAAGGCGTGTATATATTAGGTGGTATTGTTGGTGCGATATATCCAAACAATACAAAAAGCATATTAAAAAAAATGATAGCTACTATACCAATAAAAATTTTCATATATTTATATATATTATTTAATATTATAAAATTTATAATCTGGGTCCCAGTTGGGTTTAAGAGTCGATTTATCAATAAGATGTGTAGAGAGTGATGTAAAAAAATTAAAGGATTTTAATATGTATCCAGTTCCAGACCAAAAATATCCAGATGTATTTTTTTGTTTGTAGTTAGATATAATTAAAGAATCGTATGATTTTGTCCATTTTCCTTTATTTTTTTTTAATTCTTTTTTTTGTTTTTCACTTAGGCTATCATTGTCTGTAGTAAGTTTTATATAATTATTGACAGTATCTTGTTTTCTATCTAAAATAACCCTATTATTTCCTAAAAATAATGCAAATCTAACAATACCTCCCTGAATATATTTACCATTTTCATCTGTAATAGATTTATCAAAAACAATACTTTTTTCATAATTAGAAGACCAACCTCCAGAACGTATAGCTTGTTTAAAATCGGTAAAATAATAATATGGTCCAAACGTTCTAACAGCACTAGATTTGACACCTAATGTAGAAATATAATTTAATAACTCTTGTGAAGCACCAACATAAGCTATTGTAGGAGATTCTATACACAATTTATCTTTATCTTTAAGATATATTAATTTAGGATTTTTATAAAATAAATATGAAACAGTTTTGTGTATAGGAAAAGTAAGTATTTTTCTATGATTGCAAATTTCATCCATAGTAGTCCATAAATATTGTGATTTATTTTGTAATATATTGTTTGCTACAATAATTTTAGTAAAATGTATGTTATAAAATAAAAAAACACCATTTTTATTTTTAATATATCCGAGTGGTTTTAAAAAATCATCAAAAATTTTGTGAGTGTATTTTTTTGCAATTTCATTTATCTCTCCAGATTGATATTTTATAAAAGGGAATACACATAGATTTTTACATATTTTTTGTGTACAGGGATATTTATATAAAAGATATAATAGAAACGGTTTATCTATAATTTTATTTGGTTTGCTTTCTGCTATCATAAAATAACAAAAATGTAAATGTTCATTTTTTTTCAAATGTATATTGTGAAAATCAGTTTTTAAATTTTTGTGTATATCATAAGAATAATAATTATCCGGTAAAAATTTATTTTTTTGTTTTTGTTTTATAATTTTACCACTATTGGTATTTTTTTTAGGTTTTAATTTTATGTCTATATCCATTTATATATATATTTTACATCATTTTTTTATTTTCCTTTTTATATTTTCTTTTTCTTTTTCTTCTCTAGAATCCATTATAAATTTTGTTAATTCATCAGCTAGTCTTTTATCATTTTTGAAATATTGAGCTAAAGATGTTATTAAATGTTTTTTACTTAGAGCGGATTTAGATTTTGTTTTATTATATATTAGTTGTCCATCGGGAACATTTAAAGCATCTATATCTTGATTTTTCATGATTCCAACTAAACTTTTTGTTAGTTCTTTTTTAAGTTTTCGTCTATCTCTTATTTCTTTTTGTAAAGCTCTTATTTGATTATCAATATCTAACCATGTTTTAACATTAGTAAGTAATTCTTGATTGCTCATTATATTAAATACTTATAAATTTTTAAGTATTTAATCTAAATATTTTAATACAAATTATTATATTAATTTATTATCTATATATTTTTTGATATTTTCAAAAATAGTAAAACTGACAGCATTAACAATAATCGACCTTGTTGCAGCGATAGAAAATCCAGACCAAAGACTACCCATATTAATAGCTTGTTTAATAGTAAATCTATTTGCAATTTGTCTGGAACGTATTACATCAATAGGGTATGTAATTGTCCAATTAACTAGTCCAGCGGTACCACCGGAAATAAAAGAATTAAATTTGAAATCATCTCTCATAGAATGATATGTGCCAAAATAAATAGAAAGAGCCATACTTTCTCTTAAAAATGTGCTTTTAAATCCCTGTGCACCTTTAAACATTGAAAGAGAAACATTTTGACCGGTTTGTCTTTTGATAGTATATGTATCGAGAAAAAACATTTGGGGTGTAACAAATATTGAAGCGATTAAACCAGATAAAAAATAATTATGTGTATATTTATATGTTCTCTCTTTTATAGGAAATGCGGTCATATTGAAAAATATGCTAGATACAAAAGGATATTTAACTCCTCTATAATAATGTTTTAAGGGCAAACCTAACCATTTTTTTTTATTTTGTAGTAAAACCTTAGCCGTATTAAAAGGGTGACCAATACATACTTCACCGACAGCAACCCCGAATGCTGAAATAATATCTGACATATAGTAATAATATATTAAAATATATTTTTAGATATATTTGTAATGTGTTTTACAGTGTGTAGAATTATTAAATAATTTTTTACATTTGCAAGACATACCTTTGTTTTTTCCTCTTTTGAAAATGTATTGGCATGTTGGTATATTTATAGATTGATTTATTTTATTAGCTCTTTTGTCCATAATTTTTTTATGTGTATTACAATATTCATTTAAACAACTTTTATTGCATGTTGTATTTTTTTTTTTACCAGATAAAAAAATGTATTTGCATTTATTAGGCATATATTGATGAAGGGGGGGCCAATTAACACCATTTATTTTGCTATAATTATTTCTAAATGGTAAAACTCCGTTTTGAATAGTTCTACAGTAAGGACATTTTATTTGCCATTTTCCCAATACTTGAGTCTCATAACTATTATATTTTTTTTGACCTTTTACTTCATTAAATATAGAATTATAGTTGAATGTATGACCACATACTAGTTTAACAGCATCTTCAAGTTTTGTATTAGATATCAAACAAACATTATCATAGTCTTCAGCACAATTGTCTCCCTTGTTATCAGTGTTCTCATCACACAGTAATGCTAATAACTCTTTATTGAACTGAGAATTCATATCATTTAGTGAGTAAGTAATATCTTCATTTTGCATATAATGTAAATATATTTTATTCTTTATATGATTTATACAATGTCCTTAGATTTAGGAACACTATGGTCAAAAAAAAATAAAAATAATAAGATAATACGTAAAAGAAATGTAATCAAAAAACAAGTAATAAATCAACCTAGTAAAACAAATAAAAATGGTAACATGTCTCAACGTGCCTATTGGGGTACTCCGACATGGTTTTTATTTCATACAATAGCAGCTAGAATAAAAGAAGATTATTATGAATCAAATTATGAGTATATTTGGGATTTTATTAAAAACTGTTGTGCTACACTACCCTGCCCATTTTGTAGAGAGCACGCAGTTAATTATACAAAAAATATTAGTTTATCAGAAGTAAATACAAAAGAAAAATTACAAAATATTTTGTTTAATTTTCATAATACAGCGAATACAAATAGTGGTTCTAAAACAGAAAATATAAGTATATTAGAAAAATATAATAATGCAAATATAGGTAAAGTATTTAAATTATTTGAGGATAGGTTTTTTAAATCTTACATAGGAACTAGAATGTTTAATGACTGGCAAAAAAATATCTTTAAAAAGGATTTTATAAATTTTAAAAAAAAAGTAAATGGTAATTTTATGTAATTTAATTTTTTTATGTTTCAACTTCTTCACCAGTGTCATCATATGAACAAGAAAATTTTTGTTCTCCTAAAACACATTTACCTTTTTTCTCTTTACCATGATAAACAATAGATTCATTAACGGATTTCATACTGTAATACCAAGCAACACCACATCCAATACCAAGTAATATACCCATAATAATATCTAAGAATGAATCACAATAGGAGTGTACTCTGAAAAACATATTAGTTAGACCAAAAATAAGTAAAAGTGCTAGAAATAATATGGACCCCTGTGATGCTTTATTTGGGTTAGTTGCAATTCCAGCTGCAATATAAGATATAGTAAACGCATGATAAATGGCATTCAACGAAGGCATAGATGTGGTTGATACACTACTGGTGCTAAAAGGTCCTGCAAAAACAGAACAACTATCACCTAGAGGATTTGCTCCTGCCCCAGGATTAAAACCCCATGCATTTTTAACAGGTTTTCTAGTAAAATATCCTGAACCAGGTATTCCACCGTCTTCAGGATTATTTTTAAAATTGTAATGAAAAAATAATTTAACTAACATACCAATACCATAGGCTACAAAAGTACCAATAAGATATGCTAAACCTTTTAAATCAAAGTTGACAAATGATTGTAGTACTAAAAAACTAGAAATAAAAATAGGTGATAAAAATGTAAAGAATTTTATAATATTTCCAATTGAAAATGAAAGTAACGGCATATTTAATATAATATATTATTATATTAAATTTATACAAATACAATATTTAACACAGTTTTAATGTCAGAAACATTGATAAAGGTAATATCATCAGAAATAATATTTTTATTTTCATATTTTTCTATAAATTTTAAATAATCTTTTTGATTGTCTTCTGGATAAATAAATGTTTTTATTCCAGCTTTCAATCCGCCTAAAATTTTTAATTCTAATCCCCCTATTGCTGAAACTTTACCTTGTAAATTAATTTCTCCTGTAATAGCTATGTTATTTTTTATTTTTTTTTTATTTAGTAAACTATATATTGCTACTGTTATGGCTGTTCCAGCAGAAGGTCCATCTTTTGGGACGGCTCCTTCTGGACAATGAATATGAATACCCTGTAATTTTGTTTTTTCAAATTGTTTGCACAATTTAGTTTGGCACTTTTTTTCAGTTAATTTCCACGCTAATGTTTTTGCTACACTCATACTTTCTTTCATGACATCACCCTGTAACCCAGTTAATTTTAAATCCATAAAGTTATTTGAGGGTAGAAAATTACATTCAATTGGAATAATTCCGCCCATTCCCATATTGTTCGCCCATAAACCATTAATAATTCCTATAGTTGAATCTTTATGTATAATTTTATGAATAATTTCATTTTTATCTTTTAAATAATTAAATTTAATATCGTTTTTAGTTATTTCATATGGAAATGTATATTTTGATTCAGAGTTCAGAATTTCTAAATTAATTTCACTTATTATTTCAAATAATATTTCTTTTAATTTCCTTACACCAGATTCGTATGTATAATTTTCAATTATAAATTTCAATACATCATCATTAAAAATCAATGTATCATCTAATCCAATTTTTTCGTATAATTCAGGTAAAATATATTTATTTGTAATTTCTAATTTATCAAATAAAGTTAGATTATCAAATTTAATACGATGTATTCTATCTAGTAATATCTTATCAATAGAACTTACATCATTATATGAAAATATAAATAAAGCTTTACTCATATCAATGTCTATTCCACTAAAATATTTATCTTGATATGTGTCATTTTGAGTAGGGTCTATTAAATGTGTTAATATACCAATAATTTCCTTACCGTTTTCAGTCTTGCTAACTTTATCTAATTCATCAATAAATATAATAGGATTCATACATTTTTGTTCCATTAAAATGTCTACTATTCGACCCCACGTAGAACCAACATAAGTATAATTATGACCAGAAAGTGTACTACCGTTGCTGGAACCTCCTAGTGCTATAAATGAAAATGGTCTAGTGGTACCATCTTCATCTTTTAAACAATTGGCAAGACCTTTCCTAGCTAGTGAAGTTTTTCCGACTCCCGGTGGACCTTCAAATCCAAAACAATAACCAGATTGTTTTCCAGTAATCCATTGGCCAATGACACGTTCTATTTGTCTTTTTGCTTTGGTATGACCATATATAGAATTTTTTAATACCTTTTTTACATCATTCATAGATGTGTTTATATTTTCCCATTTGTTATTTATATCTTCAATTGTTTTTGAAACATTAATACATTTATTAATTTTAAATATTTCAGGATGCTTTTTAATAAATTCATCTAGTAAAATAGGATAATCTAATATATTATCAAAAAAGTCAGTTATATGACTTTTCATATATGCTAGATTTTTACCTGAATGCAAAATTTTTAAATGTTTTAAATTATGTTTTTTTACAACACTATTTATAAAACATATTTTCGCAATCAAACAATCTCTTTTACCAGTTATATATTCTGTAGAAAGGGTTTCTATTGATTTATTTTTTGAATCGTTCATATAATTATTTTTCAAATATTTAATAGACTGGATTATTTCAACACTAGAATATTTTTTTTTAGTAGGTATATTTATTTCAGGGTCAATATTTTTTAATGTTTCAATTAATCCCTTAAAGTCATCTTGAATAATTGACATAAGTGTTAAAATTTTCTCTTTTTTAAATATTCCAAAAGGTATTTTCAATAAACCATCCAGATATTGTCTAGCTTTAGAGCCAGAATCCTCTGATTTTGCTTTTACTTCTTTAAGTTTTAACATGGCCTTTTCCTTAACAGAATCATTTGCTTTCAATAAACAAATTTGTTGTTCAATTGGTATTTTATTTATATCAAAATTTGATAAATTTTTAGTGTATGATATTGTGGTTTTCATTGCTTCTCGAAAAAATTTTTTAATATTCCAAGGAAGACTATCAAAAAGAATGGTTTGTTCTACAGTATCGAAATTACCATTTGTATCGTTAGACAATAAGTCATATAATAGATAAGCCAAATATTGAAATTCCGAGTTATTATGTTTCATCAGTAATTGAATAAGTGTTTTTCTTTGTCCATACAATTCATTAGATATAAATTCCTTGACTATTTGAGATATTGTCTTTTTTTTAATCAAATTAGTTTGATTTATGTATCCCATGTATCTTTGATATAATTCTTTTCTATTATATACTAATAAATCTTTCAACGTAAGAGATAAACAAAAACGTTCAAAATCTTGTGATAAAAATTCAACATCTTGTGGTTTATTTTGAATTACAGAATTTAACTTGTTTTGTAGGTAGGGAGATTGTATACAATTAATAATCATATCATCTGTAACTCCAGATATTATTAATGTTTTTCTTTTTTTTGGATTCTGAAAACAAATTTTAATTCCATAAACTTTTGTTTGAAAATTTTTTGTTGTTCTGGCTAAATCAAAACAATCCATTGAAATAGCTGTTTCTACTAGCATAAAATCTTCAATAATTCTATTTTTTGCTAGTTTTTGTTTTATTTTTTCATTTTTTTTTGAATCATTTTTCTCCTTCCAATCTAAAATTTTATAACTTATAGGATGTACATAATTATTAATTGTATTAAACAAATATTTATTATCTTCATTTATTGTTTCTAATATGTAGTTTGAACCTAAACAAATATTTAATAAAGTATCAATATTTTTAGTTCCATACAATCTAATATTTGTAGATAATTCATCATTTACTACTTGCAATCTATTTATAATATCGTTAAAATCTATAAGTTTTTTTTTATTTTTTAATAATTTAGATATATTTAATGTTTTTTCATAAATATTTTCTAAATTTTGAATACAAATATTCAATTCACCGGCATCTAAAATATCCATGTTCTTATATTTTTGAACATACAATATCGTATCTTGTATTATTTTTTGATATGAATTTATTTTGTTCAAATATATAGTTTTTGATGTAGATTTCTTCGATTTTTTTTTAGATGATTTATTAATTTTTTCGTTTTTCATTTTTTTTATGTTATAATATATACGTATTTTTTAATTTCGGCTAAATGTATTATAACAATTTAACGATTATTAAATATGATTTAAAAAATATTTGATTATATATAATAAATTATGGGCGTCCCAAGTTATTTCGCGTATCTTATAAGAAATCATAAGGAAATGTTAATAAAATTAGTTGGCTTCAAAAAACAAATAAATAATTTGTATTTTGACAGTAATTCTATAATATACGATGCACTTAGAATTTTATCTAAGGACTATGAAAAATTCAAAAATGATGATACTTTTGAAAATGAATTAATTAAAATGGTATGTTTAAATATTGAAAATTATATTCATGAGATAAACCCCGATAAAAAGATTTTGATAGCATTTGATGGTGTAGCACCTACTGCCAAATTAGAACAGCAAAGGACTAGAAGACATAAATCC
>MDSZ01152251.1_pt1 | contig 12061 bp, 10 predicted proteins | sample 811201 | NCBI WGS metagenome assembly MDSZ01 (sample SAMN05326647, study PRJNA326480) | marine metagenome | isolation source: seawater | place: Indian Ocean: North | collected 2010
CTTTTAATAGCGGTTTTGGATTGGCAACTATATGTATCCACTCTAATAATCTAAGTGAATTAAAAATCAAAAATCTAATTGATTTTTTATCTATAAATCGCTCAAGAATAATTAATTATGAGGAGTATCATAATATCCAATCGCCTTCAAAACCTATTGTTAATAGTCTTGAGTTTTTAAGCAACAAGATAATTGGTGCAATTAGAATTTTTAAAAATTATCATTTAAAATAACTTATTATAGAGACTTAAATACATGCATATATAATTATTGATGTGAATTAAAAAGAGATGGAAAAAGATTTAAATTCAAGAACAATTTTTATAATTGCTAATAGCAGTTGGTATATAAATCATTATCGAAGATATTTATTGAAAGAATTAAAAACTCAAGATTTATATAATGTTGTAACTATTTCTCCATTGGATGATTGTACAAAAGAACTTTCTAAAATGTCTCTCAATATTCAATGGAGAATTAGTCGTTCTGGGAATAAAAACTTCTTACAAGTATTATTTAGTTTAATAAGATTAATATTTATTTTTAGATCATTAAAGCCAATAATAGTTCATTCCCATACATTAAAAACTAATTTTTTAACTTCCATAGCATCATTTATTTTTGGTACAAGATGTATAATTTCATTTGCTGGTCTGGGGCAAATATCTAATTCAAAAGGAATTAAGAGGTTTATATTTATATTAATAATCAAAATTATTGGTTTTCTTTCATTTAGAGAAATTAAAAATAAAAACATATTAAAAAACAAAAAAAGAACTGCATTTATTTTTCAAAATAAAAATGATATGCAATTTATAAAGAATATAATTAAAATCCCTCAATCAAATGAACATTTAATATTTGGTTCAGGAGTCCCAAATTATTTCCTAGAGCAAAAAAAACAAAATTATTGGATTAGCGTTAAAAATGATTCGAATAAAGAAAAAAAATTATTATTTCATCTTATTTATTTAGGCAGATTATTAAAATCGAAAGGAATTCTAACTTTTATAAAAATCGCAAGTTTGTTTGATCAATCTTATTCATCTGTTTATGGAAGTATAGATCCATCATCAAATGATAGTCTAAAAAAAGTTGATATAAAAAATTTAAACAAAGATAATAAAAATATATCTTTTCATGGCTTTATTAAAGACCCTTTACTAAAACAAAATCATAATTTTCCAATCTTAGTGGTTCCATCTACATACGGGGAAGGCCTACCAAGAGGAATTATTGAAGCTTTAGCATTGCGAATACCTGTAATTTGTAGCAAAGAAGCAACCTGTAATGTTTTTAATAAATCATTGTTATACATTTCTAAAGACGACAAAATAACTTCTTACAAAAAATGTATTAAGGCTATTTTAAAAGACTACAAAGAGGGTAGATTAAAAAATAAATTAAATAATGGGAAAAAATATGTCAAAGAAAATCTATTAGAAAGTAAGATTGTAAATCAAACAATTTCAGTTTATAGCCAAGTGGAAAAATCATTTTAAATATAAAAAATTATAATTTTCAATTTACTTGGACGCCAAAATATTTTTTATTACCTTGAAGACTCTATTGGGGAATTGACTTGGAGGTAATGGACCAGCAAATTCTTTAATCCAATTATTTATTTTTGTTTTATTTGATTTGTGAATGTTATTTTGTATTATATTTTCTAAGTCATCAAAAGAATTAAAATTTATTCTATTGGGATATTTATCGATTATTAATCCATATCTTTTTGAATTAAATGGTTTTAATGTTGGGGTAAGGATAGTAATTCCAGTCAAACAAACTATTGTCGACAAACTTGAAGGTTCTGAAATAACATATTTTGTTTTATTAATAAAAGGCATTAGGTCTTCATTTTTAAGAGAAGTTATATTTAATTTCTCAAGCTCATTATCTAATCCTTTCGATAAAGAATTAGGATGAAGTTTTATATATAGTTTAAAGCCGTTTTGCCTTATAAGATCATTTATATTATTTATATATTTTAAATACATATTAATGTTCTTATAGAAAGTTCGTTCCACAGAATCAGAATCAATATACAAAATATAATTGCTTTTTAAATCGCAATTGTAAGAATTAAAAATTTTAGGCTCCAAATTAAATATATTCAAATCATAATTTCCTACTACATGTATTTTATTTTTATCAATTAAATATTGGTATTGTAAGAGGAGTTTGTTTTTATCGGATTCTAAAAAAACACAATAACCATCATATTGCCAATCTTCAGAGGGTACATCTCTGCCAATCAATTTAAAAAGACTTTCAATTAAAAATAAAAACCAATCTTTATATGATGCTCTTGTATCAACTAAACATCTTAGGTAAGAAAAATATTCTTTTAGTAATTCTCCATGAATTATTCTTCTATATCTTTTTAAAAGAGCCCTTCTGGCATCGAATCGTTTTGCATTAGTTAAACCGCCTGCAGAGGTTACTCCATGTTCTAGTAAAATTATTGGGATATTTAGAAATTTACAAAATCTATTCAAAGAGCGTAATTTTAAAATATTCATATTTAAAACAATGACCAAATCTGGATTTTCAATTCTTAAAATTTTGAGGAAATTTTTTGAAGGATAACTAGATATATTTTTTATTAATAAACCCTGAATTTCTTTTTCTTTTTCAAGAAAATTTTTATCGTCATAAATAACTTTAAATTGAAAATTATTTTTTTTAAAAATAGGATAAAGGGAAACAAATCTATGTCTTGAGTTATAATCAAGATCTAAAGCAATAATTTTTTTATGGTATTTCATCAAAAAATTTTTAAATTTTTATTATTATAATTCCAGTTCATTTATTATTTTCTTTTAGTAAATTATCTATGCTAATGTTCTAATATTTATAAATAGTAAATTAAAATTTTAATGAGTTTTGAACTAAATGAAGATTGCAAATGTTTAATTGCAACTCCAGTATCTCATCTCCCAGAAGTTATTCAATATTTAAATCTAAATAAAAATGTTTTTAAATTGAATGAAAATGCAAATAAAAAAGATTTAATAAATTCTTTTGAAAATGATAAAAAGCTAAAATATATATTTGTTAATCCAAATGCCCAAGGATACTTTCTAGATGAAGAAATCTTATCAAAATTAAACCTTAGGGGAATTAATACTTGTTCTACAGGTACTAATCATATTGATTTAGATTATTGTTTTAAAAATAATATTTTTTTAACTTCATTAAAAAACGATCTAGAACTAATAAATAAATTACCATCAACTTCAGAATTAGCTTTTTGTCTGATGCAATGCCTAAATAGAAAAATTTTAATGTGCAGTAATCAAGTTATTGATGAATTGATTTGGGATTATAGAAATGTCATGGGGAACCAATTAGCAGGACAAACTGTGGGCTGTTTAGGTTATGGCAGGTTAGGAAAAATTTTTTGTAATCAATTAGAAGGATTTAATGTAAGAATAAAAGTCTGTGACAATGACAAAAATGTTAATATTCCTAAAAAGTATGAAAGAGTAGATATTGATGAATTATTTTCCTCGTGTAACTCAATAGCAATTCATATTCACTCAAACCCTCAAAATTTAAACTTGGTTAATGATAAATTACTAAACAATACCCTAAAAGATTTTGTTTTAGTAAATACATCAAGAGGTGATATTTGTGATGAAAGTGCAATAGTAAGAAGAATTATAGATGGGAAAATGGGAGGATACGGAACAGATGTATTAAAAACTGAATTTACCAACATCAAAAAATCACCTGTATTGCAAGCTGCTCTTGAAAAGAAATACAATATAATAATTACCCCACATGTAGGAGGAATGACTTATGAAGGGCAAACCAAAGCATTTTTATATGCACTTAAAAAATTTAAAATAAAAAATTAAAATAGGACTTATTATGAAAAATTCGATTGCCATAATTCCCTGCAAAACAGATTCCACAAGAGTAAAGTTTAAAAATTTACGTGAAATTGATGGATTAACTCTCTTGGAAATTAGTATAAAATATGCATTATCTTCCAAATTAATTGAAAAAGTATATGTTTCTACAGAATCGCAAAAAGTTATAGATATAGCATCTAAATATAAAGTTGAATTCATTTCAAGAAAGGAAAATTTATTAGGTGATGCAGAAGTTTGCGATGTTTATGTTGATGCTATTAAAAATTTAATTGAAAACAAAAAAATAAATCCTAGTTCTTACGAGTATGTTGTTGGTATTCAACCTGACCATCCTGATAGAGATAATAGATTAGATGATCTATTAGCTTATGCTTTTGATAATAAATACGATGATCTTTTTACAATTTCAAAAAAATATATAAGGACAGGTTCTGTCAGGATAATCAGAATGGGACATATCAAAGATGGTCTAGTTTCAAGAAGAGTTGGTTGCTTTAAAGATGAAGCTACTAATATTCATTCTTTAGAAGATTTAAAAAATGCTGCAATAAGAATTAAATCTAAAAATATGTAGTTTGCATAAAGTAATATAAACAAAGCTAATATTCAAAATGAAAAATAAAGATAAACCTATTTTCATAAAGGAATTAATACAGGCTGGCAAACTCAATAATTCCCTAAACTATAAACCTGAAGATGATTTTCTCATAGGTAAGAAAAAAGTAGGTAAAGAATTAATTATCATAGGGGGACCTTGCAGTGTAGAGGGAGAAGAAATGATAATTAATGCAGCTTTACAAATCAAAAAGGCCGGAGGTGACGCACTAAGAGCTGGGGCTTACAAACCATGTACTTATCCAGTAAATAATGAAGTTAATGGATGGAAAGAAGGTATGCAAGAAAAAGGCTTAGAATTTCTAATTGAAGCAAGGAAACAATCAGGACTAGAAATCGTATCAGAAATAATGGAGCCTAAACAGTTAGAAAAAGCATATGATGCTATAGATATTATTCAGGTAGGAACAAGAAATTTTCAAAATTATACTCTTCTTAATGAGCTCTCAAAGCAAAATAAACCAGTAATTTTAAAAAGAGGAACCTGGGCAACTGTTGAAGAGATTTTTGGAGCTGTTGAAAGACTATTAGCAAATAATTTAAAAAAAGTTATTGTTTGTTTAAGAGGAGTTATTGGGGCACCACCTTATAGACATATTTATAAAAGTACAAGATGGCAACCAGATTTAATGATGATTCAAGCTTTAAAAGATCTTAATATAAACATCCCTATAATTTATGATCCAAGTCATGCTACAGGGAAAAGATCATTTGTAAAAGGTATTGCTCTGGCATCTCTAGTAACTGGTGCTGATGGTCTAATAGTTGAAGCGCATCCAGATCCTACAAACTCTATTTCAGATCCTGATCAGGCAATATCATTTACCGAATTTGGTGCAATAGTTAAATTAAGCAAAGATGCAGCTTCTTTATATTCAATAAATTAGATATGTATTCAGTAATAATTAGAACTAAAAATGAAGAAAGGCATATAGGTCAAGCAATACAGTCTTGTATAGATTTTGTAGATAATCCAGAGATTATAATTGTTAATGACAATTCAACTGACAAGTCTTTATATATATGTAGATTATTTATTTCTAATAATAATCTTGAAAAAAAAATAAATACTAATTATTGCAACCTGAAGATAATTGATATAAATACATATACTCCTGGTAAGGCTTTAAATTTAGGTGTTAAAAATTGTACCAACGAGAATATCATCATTCTTTCAAGTCATTGCAGTATTATTAAATTTGAAAAATCATTAATTAAAAAAAACTTAGATGAATATGGAGTTTTGTTTGGAAATCAAACACCCTATTATTATGGAAAGAGAATACACAAAAATTATATTTGGAGTAATTTTATAGAAGAGGAAACTATTAATATGTGGTCAGAATCAGAAAATAGGTATTTTTTCCACAATGCAGCATCAATTTTTAAAAAAGAAATTTTAGTTAAAAACCCCTTTGATGAAGAACTGGCAGGTAAAGAAGATCGTTACTGGGCTAATAATTGGATTTCAAAGAAAAATAAAATACTATATCAACCTGCTTTTGAAGTTAATCATTTTTATACCTCTGAGGGACATACTTGGAAAGGAATAGGATAAAAAAATTTCTTATAAAAAATTTGGAATGTTTATCTAATTTAGGATCCATATAATTTTTGATTTAGCTAACTAATAAAATTTATCAAATTCTGATAATATTACCTAATTAGTTATTTAAAAAATTGTTTAAAGAAATTTGTGAATCTCTTGATAAGAGTGAGAAAGAATTTATTTATAATTCTTTAGAAATAGAAAATAGTGGAGAAATTTCAAAAAGTGCTTATAGATTTTGGTTTAATGATTTTAGAGAAAACCACCTAAAAAGAGCTGGAGATATTTATGAATTTGGAGTTTATAGGGGTGGGTCTTTATTAGCGATTGCATTATTGTCAAAAAGATTAGGATCCAAAAAACATATTTGGGGGTTTGATAGTTTTGAGGGTTTCCCAAGGTTTTCTAAACAAGATAATTTAAATAACTTTACTGAAGAAAATGGTTTTGGGAAAGAACAAATTGAAGATGTTCATTTGCTTGCAAAAATTAGACAAACAAAAAATATAAAAAAAGATAATCTTGATTCCTCTCTTTCAAAACTTGGGAAAGCAGGTTTGTTCAAAAATACTTCATATGAATTTCTCCAAGATAAGATTGAACAACTCTCATTAACCAATATCACTTTGTTGAAAGGAGATTTTAAAGATACGGTTGAAAAACATTTTCAACAGAAAAATAGGTCTATTTTCAGTGCCAATATAGACTGTGATTTATATGAAGGTTATAAATTATGTTTACCATTAGTTTTTAAATCATTAGAATTTGGCGGAATTATTAATCTCGATGAATATTATTCATTAAAATATCCAGGAGCAAAAATAGCGACTGATGAGTTTTTAATTGAAAATAGTTCTGCGTCTCTGATTAAAGGGAAGACTAGAATAGGAGAATTCCCAAGATATCAAATTGTAAAAAGATAAGTTTTTACGAAAAATTCCTAAAAAATTAATTTAGATTTTTTATATTAGTTTTTAGAATTTAATTGAAACCGTTTAGGAATTCAAAAACCTTAAAATACAAAACAAAAGTTAATCTATATCAGATGATCGAATCAGAAACTGATCATATCCTTTAGGACAAAAATAAGTTGAAAATTCCAATAAAAGTCTTTCATCTCTTAAAAAATTTTAATTATATTAAATTAAAATTCATTATAAAAATTCAAATCTCCTAAAAAGTTTTCGTTCTTTACTTATTATCCAAAACTCTGAAAGGATTCAAATAATTTAACTTCTAAAATTCTAGAAACTTCATAGTTTGTTCGAATATTTTTTTACTGGAGTCGCCAGATCCAAAAGGATTTTTAACTTTTGACATTTGACAATATTTTTCAGGATCATTTAATAAAGTCATGGATTCTTTAAAAATTTTATTTTTATCTATGCCAATTAACTTTGAACATCCAGCCTTAACAGCCTCTAACCTTTCAGTATTATTTCTTATAATAAGAACTGGTTTGCCAAAAGCCGGGGCTTCTTCTTGTAGTCCTCCTGAATCAGTAATTATAAATTCACAAGCTTTCATAACTGATATTAGTTTGTGATACTCAAGTGGATCTGTAAGTATTATTCTTTTATGACCTTCTAAGATCTTCTTCAAAGGATTTCTCACTTTTGGATTTTTATGTAGAGGTATAAGTAGCAAAGAGGATGAATCAGTTTCAACAATTTTTTTTAATGCAAATGCAATATTATTTAAATTTGATCCCCAATTTTCTCTTCTATGAACAGTAGCTAAAATTAGTTTTTTATTATTCAAATCAACCCCTTCCATTTCAAATGGATTTACTTTCTCTGAAACCATCTTCAAAGCGTCTATTATTGTATTTCCAGTAACGAAAACATTTTCCATTATTCCTGAACAAGCTAAATTATCTCTAGCCATTTCTGTAGGAGCAAAGTGAAGAGTAGCAATCTGAGAGATTAATCTTCTGTTTGCTTCTTCAGGATAGGGATCCAATAATTTTCCAGTTCGTAATCCAGCTTCAACATGAGCAACTGGAATTTTCTCATAAAAAGCTGCTAAAGAGGCGGCAAACGCTGTAGTAGTATCACCCTGAACGAAAACCAATTCTGGTCTGTTTTCAATATATTCAGATCTCATACCTTCTAAAACTTCTTGTGTTATATAGTTAATCGATTGATTTCTTTTCATTAAGTTCAGATTTTTATCATGTTGAATATTAAACAAATGCATAACTTGTGAAACCATCTCAGAATGCTGGCCTGACAATAAAACTCTAATTTTAAATTTTAGAGATTCTTTAAAAAATTTAATTACTGGTGCAAGCTTAATTGCTTCTGGTCTCGTTCCAATAACGAATGTAATCAAATATTTTATTTCCATTCTGGGACTAATTCAGCTAATAATTTAAATGAGGATTTCTTATCTTCTCTATATAAATATTCTTTCAATAAATTTATTTTTGGTAGCAATATTGGGAGTTCAATCGATGATTCTTTAGCTCTATAAATTAATGGGTGCTTAGTAGGTTCAGATTTAGCATCTATGAGTAATTCTTCATATAACTTTTCGCCTGATCTCAGTCCTGTACATTTTATCTCAATATCACCATCTTTATTTTTTTCATCTTTTATTTTGAGTCCACTTAATCTGACTAATTGTTCTGCTAGATATTTTATTTTAACTGGCTTACCCATATCTAATAAGACAACATCGCCATTTTCAGCTATTGATACAGATTGGAGAACTAATTCGACAGCTTCCTGTATCGTCATAAAAAATCTTGTTATATCTTTATGTGTGAGTGTTATTGGGCCACCTTGCTTTATTTGTCTTTTGAAAAGGGGAATCACAGATCCAGAAGAACCTAATACGTTACCGAATCTTACCATCGAGAATTTTATCAACTCGTCGTTATTGATAGATTTTTTCATCTCATCATTTGCATATGCCTGAACAATCATTTCTGCTAACCTCTTTGATGCCCCCATTACGTTTGTAGGCCTTACAGCTTTATCAGTTGATATTAATATAAAATGTTTTATCTTTTTCTCTTTTGCTGCCTCACAAAGAATTGACGTCGACAATACGTTATTTATAAGGCCAGCTATTGGATTATGTTCAACTAATGGTACATGCTTATATGCTGCGGCATGAAAAATTAAATCCACTTTATATTTTTCTATAAAATCATTTACTAATTTTTTATTAGTCACATCTCCCAAAATTGGGATAATTTTCTCTTTTACAATTGGATTTTCATTAAGTTCTTCATAAATAGTGTATAAGTTATGTTCACTATTATCGATTAAGATAATTTTTTTTGCATTAAGTCCTAAGATTTGCCTACTAAGCTCACTGCCTATAGAACCTCCGCCTCCAGTAACGCAAACCACAAGATTTGATATCCCTGGTCCGAGTAAACTTTTTACAGGAGCAACGGTATCACGACCCAGCAAGTCTACCAATTCAACAGGCTTTAACTTATCAATACTTACTTTGCCTGAGGTTATTTCGTCTAATGATGGAATTTGTAAAACATCTAAGTTATTACACTTCAATAAATCAATAATTCTTCTTCTTGATGACTTATCAAGGGATGGTATTGCAAGAAGAACATGGTCAATATCTGAAAACTTCCGAATATCTTTAAAGGATAATATTCTTATCCCATAAAGTTCTCTTCCAATTAAAGACTGAGAATCATCTATAAATCCTAGAATTTTATATTTTCCTGATATTTTAATTGAAGATGCTAATTGAGCTCCTGCATTACCAGCTCCATAAATTAAAACATTTGGTTTATTTTCATTAAAAATGTTTAATCTATTAATTAAATCTCTTAGAAATAATCTTGATCCAACAATCAAAAAGGTTAATAATATAAAATTCAATACTAAAAATTTTATATCTATAGAAAAACTACTATTTGCAAGACCAACTAAAAGAATTAAAAAAAATAGAAAGGAATTTCTCAGTAATGAAGTATAAAATAGTTTACTTCCAACATACTTTGTAATAGCTTTATATTGACCGCTAAAAATAAAAACTATAATTCCGCAGAATAAATAAGTTGGAATTAAGTAACTAAAACCTTCATAATTAAAAAACAAATTATTTATAAAATAGTTCGATAAAAATAAGCTTAAAGAAATTAAGAAAGCATCAAGAGTAAGTAATATTAACCTTCGAGTAATTACATTTCTTAAAATAATCTTATTTAAATATTTATAAAAAAAAATCATATCTTTAAAAAATACATACTCGATTAAAGAATTAATCAATTAAATCAAAAAATTTACCAGTTCCATACAAACCAACAAAAGGTCTTGTAATATCTCCGATTATTTCATTTGCTAAATTAAATGAACTTTTCCCAACATGTATCAAATCCCCTGGTTGAAGAAATGGATTCTTATAACTCCCTCTTTCCGATGACCTTTTGAAAGCAAATTTTCTTCTGTCTAAATTGCCATCCTTAGTGATCCTTACAAAATTTATTTTACCCCTTATTGCTCTAAGACCACCAGCCATATAAATTGCATCGTTTAAAGAACTAGACTTTTTCATTTCAAGTAATCCAGGTTTTTCTACTCTACCTGAGACATTTATAGTAATAAACTCTGGATTTAAATTAGTTCTTATAGCCTGACTTATTTGATTTAATACAGGAGAATCACTCGTTTTTATATTTATATAATCACCATCATAAATCCTCAAATTCATTGAAATATCTTTTCCATTTAAAAAATCCATAAAATTCACATTTGTTTTAATTAAACCTCCTCCATTAGATAAATTATTAATCCTTATTAATTCTATATTTGATAAGTCAGAATAATAGTTTACTCCTCCTGCCTTTCTTATGGCATCATAAATTGAAGGGAAAAAATAATCACCTGAAAATGGTGCTGGTTTTTCATTTTCCAAAGGATCATCACTTATAACAAAACTTCCAGGAATTGTAAGTAATCCAGGACTCTCAACTTCTCCTCCTACAAAAACCCTTACAGGCCTATGTAATAAGATTGTTATCTCAATATCTGGATCTTTAACAAATGAAGTGTATTCTTTTTCAAGCAGTTCCTTTAATTCACTTATAGAAAGCCCTTTTACGTATATCCTATTTAGTCTAGGTAGGCTTATTGTACCGCTTGCATCTATTAGGGAGTTTACATTGAATTCTGGTAAATCTTTAACTATGGATATACGTAAAGAATCTCCTTCACCCAATATATAATCATTTTTGGGAATTTTTTTTAAATAAGAAGAACTAACATTTTCCTTAAACGTCACTTGGTTTGCAAAGTTAGAATTACTAAGAAAACCTAAAAGTAAAAAGGAAATAAATAAGGTTTTTTTTGAAATTAAATTTTTGAAAGTAAAAGTCATTTTTCTAAAAGAATTAAATTTCATCATTTGAAAAAAATATCCATCCCAATAATGGTTTATTTAATAATTTAATTTTCTGATTAAATTCAAATAATTCTTCTCTTTTTACTTTTCCCTTGCAAACCAAAAGTATTATATCTTCACAAGAAGATAAGTCTAATAAATTATCACTTCTAATTATATTGATATTTGGAATTGATTTTTCTAAAGATTGAGTAAATAATTTTATTTCTTTTCCATCTTGTTTATTTATCAATGCCAAACCTAAATTTTTGATTTTTGAGTTGGCGATATTTTGACCAATAATATTTATTAAATTATCCCATTCATTAATTTTATTTAAATCCATCTGATTTAAAAACCTGAAATTCAACAAAGATTTAAATTCACTAAGGTTATAAACTATACCTGAGAATCTATCAGCATAAAATGCAGATAAACTGCCCAACAATATACTTGTAAATAATCCCAATAAAACTATTTGTTTCTTTTTAGGGGCTACTGGGCTATCTTCCATAAATGGAGTGGAAATTAATTCCCATGGATTATTTTTTTCTGCTAATTGAAGAGCAACTATTTGTTTACTATTTTCTAAATTTACCAATATCGTATCTAATCTAAAAAGTTCTCTCTGCATCTCTTTAGATTTAATAAC
>MDSZ01051912.1_pt1 | contig 12060 bp, 9 predicted proteins | sample 811201 | NCBI WGS metagenome assembly MDSZ01 (sample SAMN05326647, study PRJNA326480) | marine metagenome | isolation source: seawater | place: Indian Ocean: North | collected 2010
ACCGGATTTAAAATTTGATCTTTATCTTTTTGGCTTGAGTATTTTTCAATACTAGTTAAGTACTCATCAACTGTTTTAGGCACAACTTCAGCGTACAGTTTTTTAGCTCTTTTTGGATTGGGATACATATAAAGAGACAAGCTCTCTGGTGATGCATATCTAAGCCACTGTTCAATAGAAATTCCATTTCCTTTTGACTTTGATATTTTTTCCCCTTTTTCGTCTAAAAAAAGTTCATAAGCGAAACCATTAGGAGGATTTTTTCCAAGTGTTTTGCAAATTTTATTAGATAAGATAGCACTCTCAGTTAAATCTTTGCCATACATTTCAAAATCAACGTCAAAAGTAAACCATCGCATAGCCCAGTCAACTTTCCATTGTAATTTACAATTGCCATCTAAAATACTTGTTTCTATTTTTTCTCCTTTATTATTGAAAATTGCTTTTCCAGTTTTCTTGTCTACTTCTAACAATGGTATTTCTAATACTTTACCCGTTTTTGGACAAATTGGTAAAAATGGACAATATGTCTTTCTTCTTTCCTCTCTAAGAGTTGGTAGAACTATATTCATTACATCTGCATATTTTTCTGCAACTCTTATAAGTGATTTATTAAAAACACCATTTTTATAATTTTCAGATGAGCTTTTAAAAGTAAATTTGAATTTAAATCGATTTAAAAATTCTTTAAGCATCTCGTTGTTATGCTCACCAAAACTATTAAACTTTTTAAACGGATCTGGAATATTTGTTAAAGGTTTACCTAAATTATCTTTTAAAACTTTATCATTGGGAATATTATCAGGAACTTTTCTTAGACCATCCATGTCATCAGAAAAAGTAATAAGCTCATGATTAATTTTTTCTATGTGATTTAGAGCATTAATCATCATTGTGGTCCTAGCTACTTCGCCAAAAGTCCCAATATGAGGTAAGCCACTAGGTCCATAACCTGTTTGAAAAGTTATCTTATTTTTTTTTTTTATTATATCTTTTCTGTCTTTTAAAAGTTTTCTAATTTCAACAAATGGCCACGAGGAAGTGGATTGAATTAAGTCGTTATCAAGCATAACTATGGTTTATTAAATTTTATGTATAAAATACAGATATAATTATACGATATTAAGTTGAATTTTATATCTATTTAAATAATCTAAAACTCTATGGCTACAAACAAAACCGTTTTTTTCATGATTGGAGTACTTCTTATTGTGCTAGGGTTTTCAATGTTAGTTCCCTACTCAATACAATTAATATATCAGGAAAATAGTCATAGTTTTGTTTCTTCATCATTTGTAACAATCTTTATCGGTGTATTGTTTGTTTTAGCTAATTTAGAAAGAGAATTTAGATTAAGCTTAAGACAAACTTTTTTATTTTCAACTTTAGCTTGGCTAATGGTTGCTATTTTTGGCAGTCTTCCTTTTCTTTTATCGCCTAAAGAATTTTCTTTTAGTGAGGCTTTTTTTGAAAGTATGTCAGGAATTACTACGACTGGTGCAACAATTATTACTAATCTAGATGAAAGCCCAAAAAGTATTTTGTTGTGGAGAGCAATAATGCAATGGCTAGGAGGAATAGGTATAGTCGTAATGGCTATTACAATTCTTCCCCTTCTAAAAGTAGGTGGAATGCAATTGTTTAAAATGGAAGGACCAGACAGCACTGAAAAAATTTTGCCTAGAACTATTGAAGTTGCTACTATTATCATCTCAACTTACTTAGCCTTAACTTTTCTATGTGGTTTTTTTTATTGGATATTTGGTATGTCTATATTCGATAGTATTTCTCATGCAATGACTACTATAGCTACTGGTGGTTTTTCAACACATAATGATTCAATTGGTTTTTTTAAAAGTTCAAATATAGAGATTATTGCTAGTATATTTATAGTGCTTGGAAGCATACCTTTTATTTCATATCTAAAATTTGCTCAGGGAAATAAGCAAATCTTTTTTCAAGATGTACAAATAAAAGGTTTAATAAATCTAATTTTAATATCAGTGTTAATTATGTTTTTATATTTGTTGTTTATTGGTTATGAAAGTAGTTTATTGGATAAAGTTAGAATATCCTCGTTTAATGTTATTTCAATTTTATCTGGAACAGGTTATGTGACAGATGATTTTGGTTTATGGGGAAAGTTTTCGCTTATATTTTTTTTATTTTTAATGTTTATAGGCGGATGTGCGGGATCAACAGCATGTGGTATTAAAATTTTTAGATTACAAATGTTATTAATTTTTTTAAAGAATCAAATAAAAAAATTAATATATCCTAATAGTATAATTATATCTAAATATAATAATCAAAAAATATCTGATAATTTTATAAACTCTGTAATTATATTTATTTTTTCTTTTTTGTTTATTTTTTTTATTATAGCTATGCTTTTGTCTATTTCAGGACTAGATTTTCTTACTGCAATTTCTGGTGCAGCTAGTGCATTATCTAATGTTGGGCCTGGGTTAGGAGAAATGATTGGTCCAAATGGAAACTATAAAGCTATACCTGATTTGTCGAAGTGGATATTATCTATAGGAATGCTATTGGGAAGGTTAGAGCTATTTGCAGTTTTAGTATTATTTTTTCCATCTTTTTGGAGAAACTAAAAAAATGAATTATGGAAATTTATAAGAAACAAACATTGTCAGAAACATTCTCAGTTTATTTTGATAAAAGAATGATCAAAATTCTATTGCTTGGTGCAATAAGTGGATTTCCATGGGTAATCATAGGCAGTAGTTTAAGTCTGTGGCTTAAAGAAGATGGTTTAAGTCGTAGTACCATTGGATGGGCTGGATTAATATTTGCAGTATATGCTTTTAACTATTTATGGGCACCAATAATTGACAGAGTAAGAATACCTTGGTTGACAAAAAGAATTGGTCATAGACGTGGTTGGATTGTTACCATGCAAACTATTATTTTATTAAGTTTAGTTTGTTGGAGCGTGATCAACCCGACAACAAATCTAGCTCTAGTAATAAGCATTGGTTTAATAATTGCAGTTGCTTCGGCAACTCAGGATATAACTGTTGATGCTCTTAGAATAGAACAAATTGGTGAACATGAAGGAAAATCTATGCAAGCTGGTGCAGCAATGGCTGTTGTCGGTTGGTGGACTGGTTATAAATTAGGTGGAGTTATTGCATTAAATGTTGCTGAGATTTTTGAAAAATCTGGATTTCAAAATTATTGGCAAATGACATTTTTAGTTTTAGGTGTTGTAATTATAGCCTGTAATATTGGATTAATGTTTATAAATGAGCCTCAACCAAATGAAAGAACAAATTCGCAAGCAGAAACTGACAGATTAATTCAAAATAAGTTGGGTTCCTCAAATTTTGCAAGCAAATCTTTGGCGTGGATTACAGGAACAGTTGTTGGTCCTATAATGAGTTTTTTTAAAAAAAATGGCTTTAACATTGCTTTAGCTATTTTAGGATTTGTTTTTCTCTTTAAAGTTGGAGAAGCATTTCTTGGTAGGATGTCTGTAATATTTTACAAAGAAATAGGTTTCACTAAATCAGATATTGCTCTTTATTCAAAAGGTTTAGGCTGGGTAACAACCGTAATATTTACATTACTTGGAGGTTTGTTTGCAATTCGCTCTGGAGTTATTAAAGCAATGTTTGTTTCAGGTATATTAATGGCATCTACCAACTTATTATTTTCTTTATTAGCATGGTCCGGAAAATCTGAATTATTATTTGCTATTGCTGTAATTTTTGACGACATGGCTGCAGCCTTTGCAACTGTTGCATTTGTAGCGTTTATCTCATTGCTAGTTGATAGAACTTATACAGCAACTCAATATGCACTTCTCGCTTCAATTGGAACGGCAGGCAGAACTACTTTGGCAGCTTCTTCAGGTGCATTGGTTGATTGGTTAAATGGAGATTGGGGTATATTTTTTATAATCACAGCTATAATGGTTATTCCATCATTAATATTCCTTTACCTAATTAAAGATAAACTCAAATTAAATGATTAAATATTTTACAAATAATTTCAAGATCTTAAATCTTCACAAAAAGCCTTCTACTAAGTCTGAAATAGTTACTCAGATGATTTATGGAGACACTTTTTCAATATCAAAAAAAACTAATAAATGGATTAAGGTTAAAATAAAAGAAGATAACTATAAAGGTTATTTACAAAATAAAAAATTTTCTAATTTTATAAAACCAACTCACAAAATAAATGTCTTGAAAGCAAAAGTTTATAAATTACCAAATAAAAATAAAATAACACATAAACTATCATATGGATCAAAAATAAAAGTAACTGGCTATAATTCTAAGTTTTTTAAATTCTCAAAAGGATGGATTAGCAAAAACGATATGAAACCTATTTCTTATAAAGAAAAAAACCCCTTTAAAAAAATTTTTATTTTTAAGAATGTTAAATATAAATGGGGTGGAAAATCTTTTGATGGAATTGATTGTTCAGCTTTAGTGCAAGTCTTTTTAAATTTTAATAACAGATTTTGTCCAAGAGATGCGAAAGATCAGGTCAAATACTTTAAAAAGAACGTCAAATTAAAAAATATAAAAAAAAATGATATGATTTTTTGGAAAGGTCATGTTGCTGTTGCGCTTTCGAATAAAAAACTTATTCATGCTTATGGGCCAATGAAAAAAACAGTGATAATGGATATTGATAAAACAATACATAGAATTTATCAGACTGCAAATTTAAAAGTAATTGGAATAAAAAGATTATAAAAGTGCGGAGGTGGCTTTAGTCTCCCTCCACCACCTCTTAAACCTAAATTACACGATTCGCTTAAATTTTTTAAGACTCTCTTTAATTGTATGTTAATAACTATTTTAACAATTTCCTGTAAGCAAATATTACTGCGAACACAATTATTAAAGCTGCAATCCCTTGACTTCCTAGACTATTAAGCAATCTGATTAAATTTTCAGTTACCTGAGAACCAAAAAATGCAACATTAGGTCCAAAAATTATTTCTGCTATTACTGATACAGCTAGTAAAAGAACTCCAACTTCTAAGAAACTATTCAAAAAAAACTTAATTTTAGATATCCATTTATTCATATTTATCTTTCTAGGTATATTGCCTCAACCAAGTAATTATTATTCGGAGGACAGGTTGAGGCAATAAACAAACAACAGTTACTTCGGGAGGTTAACTGCAATTATTTTATTTACTTATATAATCCTAGGATGATTATAGCCGCTACTAAACCAACTATACCCGCATCCCCTAGAGCTTGCACTAGTCCTATGATGTTGTCTGCTATTCCGCCAACAAAAGGGACATTGCCGCCCAATAAAGAAACAACGATACCTAGACCAAGTAGTGATATCACCACTGAAGTTAGTGAATTTACCGTTGAATTTAATCCTGATAACATTTTCATAGCTACCTCTCTTTTTTGTTTACAGTAAACAAAACGATGTGATTCGTTCTGTATTTAATACCTTATCATTTTAAGAATCTAACATCTTGTAATTAAGCTGTTCAAATTGAGTCATGGAGAGTCATTTTGGGTTTTTTACAACACTTTTAAATTAAATAACCTATATGGCGGAGAGAGAGGGATTCGAACCCTCGAAACGGTTTCCCGTTTACACGCTTTCCAAGCGTGCGCCTTCAACCACTCGGCCACCTCTCCAACAATTAAATCAAAAATTAATTATTTAGAATTTTATTATTATTGTTATTTTTCAATACAATATACCAATTTAGTATCCAAAAAAGAATACATTATTGATAACTTAAAGAGTATGATAAGACAAATTTCAAACATTATTTGAAGTTAAATCTTCTTTATGCAAAAAGGTAAATATTTGATTACTGGATGTGCTGGTTTTATAGGATCACATTTGGTAAAGAAAATTTCTGACAAATACAATCTTATACTTGTAGATGATCTTTCAAAAGGATCTTTAAAAAATATTGAAAAAAAGCTAAGAAAAAAGGTAATAAAAAAAAAAATTCAGGATCTTAATGAATTGAAAATTAAAAATTTAAAAGGTATTTTTCATCTTGCTGCTCAGTCTTCGGTGCCTTATTCTCTAAAGAATTTAAATAAAAGTAGTGCAAATAATTTAACAAGTTCAATAAAAGTTTTTGAATTAGGAAAAAAATTTTCAGTGCCAGTAGTCTACGCCTCTTCTTCGGCAGTTTATGGGCATTTATCAGTTGGCAGAGATAATATAGAAAAATATTCTATAACTTCTCCTTACGCTCAAGACAAATTAACTTTAGAAAATTATGCAAACATGTGTCATAAAATTTTTAAAATTTCTTCAGTCGGATTAAGACTATTCAATGTATATGGTCCAGGACAAAATCCTAACAGTCCTTATTCAGCTGTTATACCAATATTTTTAAAAAAAATGAAAAAAAACATCTCGGTTACTATTAATGGAGGATATCAAACACGTGACTTTATTTATGTGGGGGATGTAATTAAAATAATGCTTTTATCTATGGAAAAAATTCAAAAAACCAAAAAATCTGAGATCTTAAATGTTGGAACTAATAGATCAGTAACAATCAATTTTCTTTACAATTTAATTAAAAAAAAGTTAGCATCAAAAAGCAAGTATAAAAGAAGAAAACTTGACAAATTTGATCCAAAAAAATCTTCTGGAAATTTTAAAAAACTAAAAAAATTTTTAAAATTAAAAAATTCTTTTTTTACAAAGTTAGAAGACGGGATCCAAAAAACTTTAGAGTATTAAAATTTTAAGTTTCTTTATTAATCTTAAGAACACCTATAAAAGCTTCTTGTGGTATTTCAACTTTTCCAAATTGTTTAGACCTTGCTTTACCTTTTTTCTGTTTTTCTAGAAGCTTTCTTTTTCTATCCGTCGCGCCTCCACCATGAATTTTAGTTAAAACATCTTTTTTAAAACCTTTTATAGACTCCCGAGCTACTATTTTTCCACCGATAGCGGCCTGGACAGGAATCATAAAATTATGTCTTGGAATTAAATCTTTCAATTTTTCACAAACTTGTCTTCCTGTCTTTTGTGCAAAATCTTTATGAATAATCATTGCAAGGGCATCCACTGGTTCAGAATTTACTAAAATACCAAGTTTAACTAAATCTCCCTCTCTATAACCTGAAATTTCATAATCAAAACTGGCGTAACCACTTGAAACTGATTTTAATCTATCGTTAAAATCAAATACAACCTCATTTAATGGAAGATCGTAAGATAAAACTGCTCTTTTACCTGAATAACTTAAATTTGTTTGAACGCCTCTTTTATCTTGGCAAATTTTTATAATTGAACCTAAGTATTCATCAGGAGTTATTATTGTAGACTTTATCCACGGTTCCTCAATTTTTGTTATTTGAGAAGGGTCAGGCATATTGGTTGGATTTTGTAAATCTACTATTTCTCCTTTAATTTTATGAACTTTGTAAATTACCCCAGGTGTAGTAGTGATAAGATTTACATCAAACTCTCTTTCTAATCTTTCAGTAATAATTTCAAGATGAAGAAGTCCGAGAAAACCACACCTAAATCCAAGCCCTAACGCGCTTGAAGACTCTGGTTCGTAGGAAAAACTTGCATCATTAAGTTTAAGTTTTGCCAAACCATCTTTTAGTTTTTGATATTCTGAACTATCCACTGGAAATAGACCACAAAAAACTACCGGTTTGCTTGGTTTAAAACCAGGTAGAGGTGTTTCAATAGGATTATTTGCATCACAAATTGTATCTCCTACCTTTGTTTCTGAGAGTGATTTTATTCCGGTTATTATGAAACCGATTTCACCTGAATTCAATTCTTTTACATCAGTAGGCTTAGGGGTAAATACTCCTACTTTTTCTATAATGTATTCTTGATTATTAGACATCAGTTTTACCTTTAAGTTTTTTTCTATTTTTCCATTTATTACTCTTACTAAAATTACAACACCTAAATAACTGTCGTACCAACTATCAACTAATAAACATTTAAGTTTTTCTTCTTTAGCTCCTTTAGGAGCTGGCAAAGTATTAATAATTGCCTCCAAAATTTCATCAACACCCTCACCTGTTTTACCAGAGCACGCTATTGCATTCGTAGTGTCAATTCCAACAACGTCTTCTATTTCCTTTTTAGTTTTTTCGATATCTGAGGCGGGTAAATCAATCTTATTTAATACAGGTATAACTTCATGATTGATATCTAAAGCTTGATAAACATTTGCTAAAGTTTGTGCTTCAACGCCTTGGGAACTGTCTACTATTAATAATGAGCCTTCACATGCAGACAAAGAACGACTTACTTCGTAACCAAAATCAACATGTCCAGGTGTATCAATTATATTTAATGTATAGTTTTGTCCGTCCTTTGCTTTATAATTTAGTTTCACTGTTTGAGCTTTAATTGTGATACCTCGTTCTCTTTCAATATCCATTGAATCTAGAACTTGTTGTTTCATCTCACGATCGGTGAGGCCACCACATTTATGAATAATTCTATCTGCAATAGTTGATTTCCCATGATCTATGTGCGCAATTATGGAAAAATTACGAATTCTTTTAATATCTGACATTATGATCTAATTGTAGCGCCAGTTTTTTCTTTAACCACTTCAATTATTTTTTGACTTATTTCATCTAAGTCTTTTTCATCTAACGTTTTATTTATTGCTTGAAGAGTTACGTTAATAGCTACTGACTTTTTATCTTTAGGAATATTTTCCCCTTCGAAAACATCGAATACAATAACTTTTCGGATGATACTTTCATCAATGTCTTTAATTAATTTTTCTAGCAAGCCAACTTTAAAAGATTTTTCAACCACAAATGCAAAGTCTCTCTCAGATTTTTGAAAATCTGATGCTATATAACTTACTTTTGTTTGTCTTATCTTTTTATTAGGTTGAGGGATATTTTTTAAAAAGATTTCAAACCCAAATATATTCTTATCTTTAAAATCTAATTCTTTTAAAATTGCTGGATGTAACTCTCCAAAGTATGCGAGGTGAGGACCTTTGTCCGATTTTAAATTAATTGATCCTGATCGACCTGGGTGATAACTGCTTTTTGTAAAATCACTTACAAAAAGATTTTTTTCATCAATGCCAAGTTCAATCAACGTTCTTAGTGCATCACTTTTAACATCAAAGACATCAACATTTCTTGCTTTGTCTAACCAGCTTCTTCTGTTAACCTGACCTGATTTTATACCTCCAACAACGATCTGTTGCTCACCAGGATTTTTTCCAAAAAACGTTGGCCCTATTTCAAAAAAAGATAAATCATTATATCCTCTATCTTGATTTTTTTTTAGATGAATAGAGAGATTAGAAAATATAGATCTTCTAAGAACGTCTAGATCAGAAGAAATAGGATTATAAATTTTGATTTCTTTTTCTCCTTTTGAAAACTGTTTATCTGTTTTAGAGTCTGTAAAAGACCAGGTAACTGTTTCCATATAACCTTTGGATGCCAAAGCTCTTTGAGAAAGATGAAATAGTTTCTGATTAAAATTTAAGGTCTCTTTATCTCTTTTTTTTTCAGGCTCAATAACTTCAATATTATTAAAACCTTTAATTCTTATTAATTCTTCAATTAAGTCAACATCTTGTAAAATATCTGGTCTCCATGTCGGAATTGTAATTTTAAGATTTTTTTTACTTTTTTTAACTTTAAAACCTAATGATGATAGAATTTTATCAGCCTCAGAAATTGAAATTGAAATACCAATTAAATCTTTAAATTTTTCAATGTTGAAATTTATAATCTTATTTTTTTGAGATGTCTGGCCAGTAATAACAAACCTACTAGCAACACCCCCACAAATCTTAATTATCAATGCTGTAGCTATTTCTAAGCCTTCTTTAATAGAATTTGGATCTATTCCTCTTTCAAATCTGTATTTAGCATCTGTATTAATATTCAATTCACGAGCTGTTTTTCTAATTGAAGAAGGTAAAAAATAAGCCGACTCTAATAATATATTTTTAGTATCGAATTCTGTTGAAGTTTTTGTTCCACCAATAATTCCACCAAGTCCAAGAATGCTACTTTTGTCCGCAATAACACACATACCTTTCTTTAATTTGTAAGTTTCATTATCTAACCCTTTAAATTCCTCACCGTCTTTGGAGTTTCTTACAATTATTTCCCTATCAATCTTATCAGCATCATATGCATGTAAAGGTCGATTTAGATCAAACATAACATAATTTGTAATATCTACGACTGCAGAAATAGGTTTTAAACCTAAAGCTAATATTTTGTTTTTTAACCATTCTGGACTTTCTTTATTTTTAATATTTTGTATGTAACAACTTCCAAAAGATGAACAACCTTGGTTTTTTTCTTTATTTATTGAAACTTTAATGGGTTGTTTAATATTTTGTTTAATAGAGATTTTCTTTAACTTTAAAAGGCTTCCAATTCCAGAAGATGCTAGATCTCTTGCAATACCTCTTACTCCTAGGCAGTCAGCTCTGTTTGGTGTAATCGAAATATCTAAAGCTTTTTCTGATTTAGATTTAAAGAAACTTTTTCCTATTTCTTTTTCTTTATTTTTAAGTTCTACTATTCCAGCACTTTCGTCTGATAAATTTAATTCGTTTTCTGAACAAAGCATGCCTCTAGACTCTACTCCTCTTATTTTAGCAACTTTTAACTCAAAATTTGTTTTAGGAATAATTGCTCCAGGTGGTGCATAAATTGTTATTAAACCATCTCTAGCATTTGAAGCTCCACAAACAACTTTTACAATCTTGTTGTTACCTAAACTTACATCACAAATTTTTAATTTGTCAGCGTTTGGATGTTTTTCAGCTTTTAGAATCTTTGCTACTTTAAAATCACTTAACTTTCCTGAATTTTCTTTCACACTTTCAACTTCAAGACCAATATTCGTTAATTGATCGATAATCTTGCTCTCATTTGCTTTTGTTTGTAAATGTTCTTTAAGCCAAGGTATCGTAATAATCATTTACTTAAACCTCTATAATTTGTTGGTACATCTAAAGGATCAAAACCGAAATGATTTAACCATCTATAATCGGTTTCGAAAAAAGACCTTAGATCATTAATTCCATACTTTAACATTGCAAGTCTATCTATTCCAATACCGAAGGCATATCCTTGATATTTTTTTATATCCACTTTTACATTTTTTAAAACGTTAGGATGTACCATCCCGCAACCTAAAATTTCTAACCATTGATCGCCTTCACCAATAATTATTTTTCCATTTTCTAATTTATAACCAATATCTACCTCTGCTGAAGGCTCAGTAAATGGGAAATGACTTGGCCTAAATCTCATTTTAACATTTTTCACTTCGAAAAAATTCTTAATAAAATAATTTAAACACCCCCTCAAATGACCCATGGTAATATTTTTATCAATATGAAGGCCTTCAAGCTGATGAAACATGGGTGCATGAGTTTGATCGCTATCCGATCGGTAAGTTCTTCCAGGAACTATAATTTTAAATGGTGGTTTTTCATTCAACATAGTTCTAATCTGGACAGGAGAAGTATGTGTTCTTAATAAAAGTTTTTTATTTTTTTCTAGATAAAAAGTATCATGCATATCTCTTGCAGGATGATCTTCAGGTGTATTGAGTGCAGTAAAATTATTGTATTCTGTTTCTACATCTGGACCCTCCGCAACTGAGAAACCAATTTCTGAAAATATTGAAGAAATTTCATCAATTACTTGAGATACTGGATGGATTTTTCCTTCTCTTAAAGATCTTATCGGTAAAGTTATATCAATTTTTTCACTTTTTAATTTATCATTTATTTCTTGTGTTTCGATTTCTAAATTTTTTTCTACAATTTGTTTCGATAAATTATCTTTTAATTTATTTAAACTTGAAGCAAACTCTTTTTTATCCTCTGGTGCTAAAGTACCTAAGTTTTTAAACTGATTAGTAATTTGGCCATTTTTACCAAAAAACTCCGTTTTCAAATTTTGTAATTCTTCTTTTGATTTTACAGAATCAATCTTAGCATTAAAAATAGAATTTATTTTTTCTAAATCACTCATTGGGTATTATGATTTTTTATATTAAGTTGAGATTAAATCAAAGACTCTTATTAGTTAA
>MDSZ01168601.1_pt1 | contig 12060 bp, 13 predicted proteins | sample 811201 | NCBI WGS metagenome assembly MDSZ01 (sample SAMN05326647, study PRJNA326480) | marine metagenome | isolation source: seawater | place: Indian Ocean: North | collected 2010
CAAACAGTTATAACAAAACAAAGTCAAGTTTTATTTATGTTAGCAATAGAATATAATTCAATAAGAAGACCTGCAATGGGTCTTAAAATAAATGAAAAAATAGTTAATTTCGATTTATTAAGTAAAAGCACTTCATCAGATAATTCATTATTAGCATTTAGATATGAAGAAGGACCATTTTATTTAAAAAGTGGTAAAAACGAAATAGAAATTATTTGTCAAGGTTTATGTCCAGATATTTATTCAATTGAATTATATCCCTATAAGGATAATATTAATAAAACAATAAACCCTTATTCATATAAACTAAGTGATTTTGTATATTTAGATTGTTATAATTTATATGGTGGTTTTTTTTGGCATATAAATAATTTTATTATATGTTGTTATTTTTGTGAAAAATTTGGAAAAATACCTATAGTAAATTTTACAAACGGTTTATTTATGAATAATACCAGTATTGAATCTTATTTAATAAAAAAAAATACAAATTGGTTTTATAATTATTTTCAAAATTATGTTGAATTACCACCTTCTATTTATGAATGTGTTATTAATGCACCTAATAAAGTTAGATTAAATCAAAAAACTATTAATAACTATCGCACCTATAAAAAATTTTGTAATGAAAATCAAACATTAGAATTTAGAAGAGAGGGATTTTTATCTCTAAGAGAAAAAGTTTATACTGAAAATGCTCATTCTAAATTAATAAAAAAATATTTAAAACCTTTACCTCATATAACACAATTAGTAAAAAATATTAAAGATGAATTATTTCCTCAAAAGAATGAAAATTTAAGGTATATTGGAATTCATTATAGAGGAACTGATAAAATAGAAGAAGAATTAAATAAAGAGCAACATCCAAAACACTATAAATATCAAGATATTTATAATCTAATTGTTGATACAGCAAGGGATTTAATTAAAGAAAATGAAAATTATGATATATATATTATTGCTTGTTCAGACGAACAACCTTTAATAGATTTTTTAAAGAAAAAATTAAGAAATAAACTATTATATTATAAAGATGCAAATAGATCCAATTTAGAAACATCTAATCTATCAATTGATTTTACACAAATACCAAATAGAGATAAAAATATAGATGAAAATAAGTTAGATGAAAACAAAAAAGAGATATTTAATAAAAGAAAAGAATTAATTGATAATTCAATTCATATGGGTTCAAAAAATATATCTAACTATAAAAAAGGATTAGATTGTTTAATTGATGTTTTATTGTTAGATGAAGTTGATGTATTATTACAAAGTAAAGGAAACTTTAGTTTATATTGTGAATATTTTAATAAAAATGAAAATTTAAAAGTTATACCAATTCATACTAAAATTTAATTTAAACTTTTTCTACTATTAATATATTTTGTAAATTTTTATTATTTTTTTTTTTTAATCCGGTTTTAATATTAAATTCATTATTTGTATAATAAATTATTAAATAAATATACATTAATACCAAAATGATTAGATAAAATATTCCGAATGCTTTCATAAATTTTGTAATTGGATTTTTTGAACATTCACAACTTTTATCATTTTCAATCTTTTCAGAATATGTATATAAACAATAAACATTTACACCTAACAATAAACCCATAATTATTTTCATAGCAACTGCCAAACTAAAATTTTCATAAAATATTTGCGGATAAATTATGAATGTCACTACTATAAATATATATAGTAATGAATAATAATATATAAAATCTCTTCTCCAATCTTCTGAACACTCACAATCATTTTTTTTTAATAAATATATATAAGTTAGTATATATAAATTAGCACAAAATATTAAAAAACGAGTTATAATAAACATTATATTTATTATAATCTAACAAAAAAAATTTTTTTTTATATGCAAATTATACACTTTAAAATTTTTAATAAAATTAATATTGCTACTATTATTATAATAGAACCATTTCCTATTAAACACATATTTATTTTTTCACTCAAATCAACTAAATTTGTGCAATTTGTCTGACATGCATAATTACATCTTTCATTCTCTTGAGTATATTTTTCTACTAACTGACCACCTATAATAAAACTATTTACTAAAAATAATACACTTGCACATATAGACGAACAACAAATAAAAAAGAATAAAACTACTAATGAAGTTAGTAATATTATAAGGTGTGTAATATTATAATATAAAAAATTTCTGCATACTTCATGTAAATCATCTCTTATATCACCAATATCAAAATTTCCGTAAATAAAAAATGCTAAACTAATTAGTGCCATAGGTATAGAACCATAGAATAAGATTTTTGTTATTTCCATTATTTTTAAAGTTAGTAAGATATATTTTTTTAAATAGTTAGATTATTATAAAATTTTTTTATAATTATATAGTAATGAATTCAGTTTTAAATCTTTCAATATTTTGTTTTATTGCATTTGCTCTTTTAGGTTCTAGTATATATACATTAGCTAATAATAATAAAAATGATAAAATTATTCATTTTCTAAGTTTGTTAAATTATAAACAACAAGAAATTTATAAAAATGTAGCTCAAGAAAGATTAAATATTTACTTACAAGGTTTTGTATTAGGATTAATTTTAGGTATTATATATCTAAAAATAAATGAAAAGAAAAATGGTAATACTTATTGTATATTTGTTGCAATTGTTTTAGGAGTAACATATATTAATTATACTTTAATGCCAAAAAGCACATATATGTTAGAACATATTAAAAATGGAGAACAAGCTAAAGCATGGTTAGAAATATATAAGCATATGAAGAAGAATTGTTATATTGGTATGATCTTAGGAGTTTTAGCTCTACCAATTATAGTTTATATTTTTTAAATTTAAAAATAAGATTTTATTAATAAAATAATGGGCACTTATTATGATTTAGATGATTTAGCTTATCATTTTAATGTAAGAATTACTGAAAAAGATAAAAGGATACATAAATATATAAAATTTATTACTGTTGGTGCATCTGTTTTTATTGTAGGAAATATAATTATATTTTCTTATTTATTTTTTTAAATTATTATTTTCTAATTCTCTAATATTTTTTAAATATTCTTTATTATTATAATCAGTAAATTCTGAGTAAATACATATACCATCTTTACTAGTATTATATTTTAACATATTAAAGTCAGAATATATTATGATATATAATTTATCTTCTAAAATATTATAATCTAAAAAAGATTCATCATTACTAATATTTATCATACTAAAAAATTTTTTATTTTGTATAATATTTATAGATGGTATAACTAGATCTTTATTCCTATCTTGATAAATTGGTATTCTAAAATGTTCTTTGCCTTTTAAACATAAACAACAATAATAAATGTATCTATCATCATGATTTAATAAATATTGACCATCGCAATTATTTAGACATATTTCCAAATTATTGTATTTAAACCATTTATTTTTTTCCTCTTGTAAATTATTAATAAAATCTTTTAATGTAAAAGTTATAAAATTTTTTTTATTTAAAAATCTATAATAACCGTCAAATATTACTCTTCCTAAATGTGAACTATCATAAGATTTTGAAATATTTATATCATGACCATCGAGTATAAAGTTATATAATAAAATGAATTCAGTATCATCAGAAATTTCTATTTTTTTTTTCTTAGAATTAAATTTTTTAATTAATAAAGAACTAGATTCTCTTTTATTTAAATTTTTTTGAGTAATTAATCTATATTTTTCTTTTAGACTATTTTGTTGTATATTGTAATTTTTTAATTTTTTAGGTATTTTAAGTTCTTTATATTTAATTAATATTTTAGGAATATCAAAATTAAATGAATACTTTTCATTTTCATCTTCATCTTCTGACCTAAAATTTATAGATTCATATTTTTCTATTTTTTTAGTTTTTTTTTTTAAATTTGAAACATTTACAATTTTTTCTGTTTTATTATTCATTTATTATATTATTATTATTTTTATTTTTATGATATTATTACTTAATTTTATATTTTTTTTTCAATATTTCATATAATGATTTTTTGTCATAAATTGCATTTGGATCTAATTTTCTTTTATTCATAATACTTCTCCACATATGAACAGTATATGAATTTTTTAAAATCATTTCAACTGGAAAACCCTCAACATCATATTTATTGGGACAACAAGGAGGGAAAAATGCTTCTTTTAAATTCCACCAGTCTAATGGACAAAAATGAAAAGAATATTGAACATATTTTTCATAATTATATTTTTTTAAATAATCTCTCATTATAACCATAAATTGAATATTTTTTTTTGCTTTTTTCTTTTTATTAATTGTTTCTATACATTTATTATAAAGTTCTAAATAAAAATCACTATTTTTAGGTGCTTTTAATAATCCTATGTTAGAAGTAAAAGTTCCTTTTCTATCTCTATACATCCCTTTCTGAATTGTTCTTTCAGATGAAAATATAAAAGGTTCTTTAAAATCTAATTTTTTTAAACAAATCATATCCATATCAACCCAATATCCACCTTTTTCATATAATAATTTATATCTAAATATATCTGAAAAGGGTAATTTATCATCCTTTATAAATTGCAAATCTTCAAATGGTAATATCTTATTAGCATCTTTAACTTTTGTTTCCTTGGGTAAATTTTCTAAGTCTTGATATGTATACAGATGAAATTCATGACCACAATCAATAAAACTTTTAATACATAGTATTTCTAATTTAGATAATGGAGGTCCAAACCATAATGATTGAACAATATTATTTTTCATTTTTAAAATTAAGATATAAAAAAAATTAATTACTAAATTCTAAATTACCACTACCACTTGTAATACGTAATATATTATAGTTAACTGTATAAACATTAATATCATATTTATACATATAATCACGTAAACTAGTAGGTTGTGGAATATCTTGTGTATTAATTGCTAATTGAATGTTATTAAATCTAGAAAAATTACAACTCCCAGAAGGTTGATAATCTAATGGATTAACTGCAAATGAATACATTAAAATACCTTTTCGAGGCATTCTTTTAGCATATTTAAAGGTTGTTATACTTTCAAAGAATTCTTGCTCTTGAGCAGAAAATCTATCAGTAGCATTTAATTTTAATTGTAGGTCTTTAAAAATATTGGGTGATTTTTTAAATTCAAAATTAGTCTCATTTATTTTTTCTTTTGCAATATCTTCATTATAAAATTCTTCATAATAAGGATTATTAAAATTTTCAGACCAAGGTGGAATATCATTATAAATCCAATTAGTATAATTATTCCAATCATTTCTATCTACAATATCACTCCTTTTACCAACTATAACCATAAAACTTGTTGGATGATGAACTAATAATTCTAAGGTGTCACTACCAACAGAACCTTGAAATGTTGATTTTTTTACTTGTTGTATTAAATATCTATGTTCACTTTTTGCAAATGATTTCATTTCATCATTATCTAAGAATATATAATTAACTTCTAGATGTATATCTATGGTAAAATTTTTTAAAGTAGTATCGTCTCCTACACCAGCTAATAATGATTCATCATTAACAAAATTGACTAGGGAAAATAATCTATTATAATTATTAATATTAGATTCTGGTTTTATTCTACATCCATATTTTTTACTAGATGTATCTATATCAATTACGGTATATAAATCAGATATTTTTCGTATTTCAATATCTATTTCAACTGGATGATATTGTAAAGCAACTAAGGGTAACGCCAAAGAATAATTGCGATTAAACCAAAATATTAAAGGCACTCTAACTACTTTTTGTTTTATAGATGGTATTTTAGAATCACCTATTGTTCTTCTAGGGTAATATCCAGAACCAGAATATGCGGCTGGATCATAAAATTCTTCTGTATTTGCAATCATTTCATTAAATTCCTTTTTTTTACTTTCTGGTAATGTAAGTTCATTCCAAATATCAAACCATTCACCATAATTTTCATCTATTAATGAACCACCGATATAAACTCTTACTTTATTAATAATATTAAATCCAATATTTTTAATCCACTGAAAATCTGTTCCATCACCAGAATATATCGAGGGTAATGTAAACACCATAAACATATCAGAAACTAAATCTCCACTTCTCTTAATTTGAAATCTATAATTAGTAATATCATTTTCTGATAAACCTAAATTTCCTTCTGGATTAATTCTATAATATTCCATTGAAAAATTAGTATATCTTCTATAAACGGTTTTAAAAAATGAAATTTGTGGATTTCCAGTTAAATAAAAATCCTGAGAACCATATGCTGCTAATTGTATTAACCCACCAGGCATTTTTGATTTTTAATTTACTTTAATAGAATAAATTAATATTAAAAAATATAATAAATAGAAATAATTAAACTCAACTATTATAAAAAATGTTCACTCATAAATTAATAAATCTTGATAATCTAAAAATTGATATGGTGTCCTATAATATAAAGGTTCTTCAAAATTAAAATCACGATTTAATTCTTTATTTGCTTTTTCTTCAAATAACTTTTTTTTTTCTTTTGTCATTAATTTATGAACTTCATCAATATCTAAATCTTCTATATTTTGAAATTTTTCCCTTGTTTTAATTATAATTATTAGCATAATAACTAAAAATATAAAAAAAAACTCTAACATCCTTTATTTAGTATAATATATCAAAATATTTGTGTAGAAATAAATAAAAGTTTTTTTAATTAAGTTAAAATAAAAAAAATATTTATTCCTAATTATGGAATTAAGTAATTCTCAAAAAGAAGCAGAAATAAGACTTCTTAAATTTATATTCGATATAAATCGAAATAACAATTTCTTTTTACTAACTGGTTCAGCAGGAACTGGTAAAAGCACATTAATATCCTATATCTTAAATGATGATAGATTTAAAAAAAAAAAAATAGTATTTAGTGCAACAACAAATAAAGCTGTCTCAATTTTAGAAAAAATGGGTTCTTCTAAAATTAAAAATAGAGAAATTATTTATCTAACAATCCAAAAATTATTAAATATAAAAAGAAAAATAGACAAAGATGGTAATGAATTATTTGAACCTAGTCAAAATGTTAAGAAAGCTAAATCTATTTTTAATTATGATATTATTGTAATAGATGAGTCATCAATGATAAGTAAAGATATTATAAGCGAAATAAATAAAATTAAAAGTAGAATTAAGGGAAAAATAATTTTTTTAGGTGATAAAGCACAATTACCACCAGTTAATGAAATTGAAAGTTCCATTTTTAATCAAACTATAAATAATTTTGAATTACAAGAAATTATGAGATATAATGGAAATTTAGTTTTGTTGGCAAATAAATTTCGTGATTTAGTTTTTAATCGAGACATTAAAATTAAATTTAAGGATTTTAAGAATGAAAATATCAAGATTTATAAAGATTATAATAAATGGTTAGTAAATTACACAAATAAATTACATAAACTAATTAAAAAAGAAAATTTTAATTTTGAAAAGATACCAATATTTTTAGTATACACAAATCTAATGTGTGATAAAATTAATAATGGAATAAGAAATATTTTATTCCCAAATGTTAGTGATAAATTTATAGTAGGTGAGATTATTATTTTTAATAATTATTATTATAATACTGAATGTAAAACTAAATATTATACTTCACAAAAGATGCAAATTAAAAATATTAAAAATGAAAAATATACTTGGTATAATTATATTTCTAAATTATTAGAACAGTTAGAACTAATATTTAATAAATTTATATTAGGTTGTTCTGCTTTAATTTCAGATGAAGAAATAGAAAATATAAAAAATTTTATATTCGCAAAAATAAAAAATATATTTCATAATATACCTAATATTGATGTTTCATATTATAATATGACATTACAGAATGAAAAAAAAATTTTAGTATTATCTGATGTAAGTAAAAATGAGTTTAGTTTAAAAATGGAAGAAATTAAAGATAAACTTAAAAATTTTAAAAAATCTATATCAAAAAAATATAAAAATAATAGTGAATTAAAAATTTTGATAGATGCAATAATGTTAAATGTATGGGAATATTTTTATATTCAAGTTTTAGATATTTTTGCCGATATAGGTTATGGATATTGTATTACGACTCATAAATCACAAGGTTCCACATTTAATAATGTTTATGTTCATTTAAATAATATAATTAAAAGAAATAATAATGAAGAAGAATCATATAGATGTTTGTATACTGCAATTACAAGAACGAGTAAAAAAATAAATATTTTGATATCTGATTAGTTGAAAAATAATAATTTTTTATCTATATAGAATATATTATGGGAAATTTATTAAATAGAATTAGAGTAAAAAAAATACAGACTGAAGATAACACTAGACTTTTATTAATATCAGATTTAGAAGAAAAAATTAATAATTTTAACGATTCAATGATGCAGAAATATACAAATATTGTAAATACATATAATAAAGAAATTAATGATTTAAAGATGGATATGAATAAATTAAAAGAAAATTATAATAATATTAATACAAAATGTAATAGTTTAAATGTTTTAATAGAAGAAAAAGATACAAAAATAAAAAGATTAGAAGATATACTTCAAAATTTTGATTCGAGTGATGAGTTTTTATCAACAATAAACACTTAACAAGTAAATAGTGTATACATATAATCATCATTTGTAATATTGGACATCATTTTTCTACCTTCTTTTGCTAGATTGTATTTATTCTTCCATTCTTTAATATATGAACTATAATCTATGCCATTAAGTTCATTAAATCCTCTTACTTGACTTAGTTGAAAATACATATTTGGATTCATAGGATGTTCTTCATTTTCAAACATAGAACAATCTTCTTCCTTTATGTTAATTTCATTAAGAATTTTTTGATAAAGTTCTACTGCTTGTTTATATTCTTTATCCATTCTGTATCTATATATAATTTATAAAAATATTTTATTTTTCAATTTTTTAAAGTATCATTTAATACCACCACTGAGAATCTAAATATGGAGGTAACTCACTAGTATATGCTACTTGTATAGATGAAGGAGTATTACGATTAAAACTCTTTATTTCTGAAGAATCTAATGCTTTTGAAAAATATGTTAATTTAGATAAATATCCATTAAATCCATTATCTGTGCATACATAAATCTCCCTATCATTTTGTTTTGGAGGTGATTCTAATAAATAAGACTTCTTATTTTTACCATTAATATATACATTTATTACATGAGTTTTATCACTTATATTTGGATCAGTATATCCATCATCAGATGATTTTTTAGGTTTTAAAACTATATTAATACATAACCATTTTTGTATTGGTATATCTGGAACTTCAAATGTTGCTATATTATTATCCATTGTGGACATTCTTACTTCTAATTTATTTTCACCACTCATTAAAAATAAACCAGGAGCTACATCTGGATAAAAATTATTAGGTGTGCCTTTATAAAAAATAGTTTGGTTTCTATTACTACTAGTTGATTCCAAGTTATCTATCCATATCCATAATCCATATGTAAATTCAATACCACTTTGATTTTCAGATCTAGGAATTGGAATAAAATTTTGTTGGTTTGGAGTTTGACTAATTGTTATTGCTTGGTTGCCTTTAATTGTTCCAGGAACTAAAAGAGTGGATATTTCTCTTTTTATTATAATATTTTTTATTCCTATATAAAATAGATAAACTAATCCAATTAAAATTGTTATAAATATAATTACTATTAAAGTTTTTTCTAACCATTTAGTGTCAAATTCTAATGTTTTTTTATAAACCTTGCCTGCTAATACTTTACTTTCAGCAGATGCCTTTTCTACAACATTACTTGTTTTTTCACCCAAAGTTGTGAGTGAATTTTTCCCTAGTCTGGATACACCACTTAATATTGGAGAATTATTTTTATTTGAACTATTCACTTGATTACTAGGACCCTTTCCTAAATTGTTAGGACCTTTTCCTAGATTGTTAGGACCTTTTCCTAAATTACTAGGACCTTTTCCTAGATTGTTAGGACCTTTTCCTAGATTGTTAGGACCTTTTCCTAGATTGTTAGGACCTTTTCCTAGATTGTTAGGGGAATTTACTGGGTTATTAGCACTTGCAGGTAATACTTTTTTTATGTTCGCATTAGCAGAAACAGCACCTGATGGGTTATTTGCACCTCCTTTTTTATTTTTACCTAATTTATAATTATATTTCATTTTATTCAATATTATAATATAACAATAAAAAAATAATAGATTAATAAAAATATAATGTTAATATTTATTTTTTACCTAATAGATTTTTTAACCAATCAGTAAATGAAGGAAATATTTTGGGTCCTTTTTTATATAATTTTTTAATTTCCTCTGGATTTAAATTTTTATTACTAAAACTTAAACTAGTTATAAATCCATCAAAACCTCTATTAGGTCCTAATATAATATCGGATGATACAGGTTCAATTGCAGAACTAAATGTAGTAGTATTTATTAATTCTTTATCAAGAAATATATCTACTATATTGTTATGCACATTCATAGAAATACAATTCCATCTTTGTTGTGGTATATTTTTAATCATACAATTTTCTACACTAGCTGAATTTTTTTCTCTATGACTAATATATTCATATTCTTTACTACCTAAAATATAGGGTGTATTTTCATTTCCATTTTCTTCAATACATTTAGTATCACTTGTTATTTCTCTGTTTCCAATATAATTACCTATATTATCAATTGTATTACATTCTGCTTGTGTAGTTTCAGTATCCAAAGTTATATTTGGATTAGTCATACTATAATAATCATTATCTGAATTAGTAGCACAATCACTACTTGTTTTAAGATTATTATAGGAATCAGATGGAATATATGTAAAATTATTAACAATTATTTCTTTGGTATAATCTTCTTGTAGAATATTACTTATGTACTTAAATTTTGCAGTCTGATCTGTATTCGGATATGTTGTATTACGGATTTTTATCTCTGTAATTTTGGTTGTATCATCATCATAACCAAAATATAAATCAGTTGGATTTGTTAGTTGTTCTAAATTAACAGAACCTTCAAGTGCATTTCCATCTAATTGTATTGATGGTTCTGATGTATTACTATATTTTAAAGTATATTTTTTATTAGAATCTAAATTTTTAGATAAAAAACTAATAAAAGGCGAACTCATATTATTTGATACGAATATATAATACTCATGAGAACCACCTATTTTATACAATTTGCCTACATTAAAAAATAATTTATTATCACCACTTTCAAAATAAAATAAATTTAACAAATAAAATAATTGACCTGATTCAGGTTTTTCTAATTTTGAATTTGAATCATTAAATGTAATATCAAAACTGAATCCATTTGTATTAAAATCAAATTGCATATTAGTTGTTTTTAAAAGAGGATTATTAGTAATCTGTAATTTTTTATAAGAATAATTTTTTTTTAAAGTAATATTTTCTTCTAATTTATCTAAAATATATTTTTGTGTAGTAGGATAACATCCAGCATATTCCATTTTACCAACCTTTTTAAATTTAAAATGCAATTCATTTGAATCTTTTTTAATAAATATACAAGGATTAGATTCTGGATATTGCTCTGCTGGTTGATTTTCTGGTAAAGATAAATCACCACGCACTAAAACAAATTTATCTTTATGATAATTTTCAGATTGTAAATCTTTAATGTATAACCAAAATGTAAGATTATAATTATTTCCTATTTCTAGGGTTGGTATTGAATTATTTGGAATAATTACCAGTGGATTTCTATCTAAACAATCTTCAACTGATTTTAATAACTTTTTTGTCTTTATACCACCTATTTTTTTTTGTTTATAGGTTTTAAAAATTTGAATAAAAACTATAACAATTATAGCTATACCTAACATTATAATTAATGATAGAATACCATTAAAAATTTTCCTATTACTATTATTATTTGATAATGAATTTTTATTTAGAGAATTTATTACATTTTTTTTATTGTTATTAAAATTATTCTGTAAATTACTATTTAACGACATTATATATTAATTATTAGTTAGAAAATAATTGTTA
>MDSZ01223212.1_pt1 | contig 12060 bp, 4 predicted proteins | sample 811201 | NCBI WGS metagenome assembly MDSZ01 (sample SAMN05326647, study PRJNA326480) | marine metagenome | isolation source: seawater | place: Indian Ocean: North | collected 2010
ATTCGATAGCATTTGTTGGCTGTACAACATTTCCATCACTAGTAGGATTACGAATAACTATATTATTATCCTCCGGAATCATAGGAATTGATTCAGATGTAGTTTGTGCAGGAAATTGTATATCCTTATTTTCATTACCACCTAAAACATTAATAACGGGTGCAATATTTACCTTGTATGGCATATTGCTTAATGCAGGATTTAGCGATTCGGGATTATTCATAGAAGTTTCTGCAATATCTTCATCTGGACTATTGAATACAAAGTCTCCTGGACGTGCAATTTTATCTGAGCGAACCACTTTAATGTCTTTTTCTGGATTGATTTCATCATCATCGCGATTGCGTTGAATAGTAATAAAATTAGGACTTTTCTTAATAATTGTCCAAATCGATTTTGGATTGGCATCATCTTCGATATACACAACTTCTTCACCTTCTACAAATTCGTCTTTATCTATTTTCATAGATTCATTATTTGTACCTCCAGGCATTTCTGATATTTCTATACTTTCTGGACTCTCAGGATAATCCGGTGAATCGGGATTACGTTCATATTCGGCATTCTCTAAATTTGGTGGTGTAAGCATTGGATGCCATTCAGGAGATATTTCGTCTTCTTTTGGTTTATCTTCATCTAGTTTTTTCTTTATTATATTACGTATTTCTTCGTGTTTTTTTAATCCAGAAAGTTCTAATATATTTTCTGAATAACTCATTGATTCAATTTGTTCAATATTGGCTTCGGTTATAATTCTGAATTGAACGTTAATTGCCATAAGTTCTTGAATTAATACTTTCAATGAATAAGGTACTTCTATAACACTAAAATCTCTACCATATTTTGAAATATTTTCTATATTCATAGATTGTCCATCAATAGAACCAGAAAATCGTATTGGACCATCACACATAGGACTTAAAAATAAATTCTTTGATGGATTGCAAATAGCAATCATACCACTATTATTACATATTGCCATTTTATATTTATCAGCTCTTTCCATCATTGTATCTTTCATAAAATCAACAATTCCGTGTGAAGCAACAGCATCACGTTCCATTTCTCCGATTCGAAGACCGCCATCATTTGCACGCCCACTAACAGATTGACGTGTCATTGCAGTAATAGGACCTCGTGCTCTATAATTAATCTTATCTTTTACCATATGCTTCAATCTCATATAATATGTTGGACCCATAAATATTTCACTTTCTATTTGTTCTCCAGTCATACCATTATATAAAATATCATTACCACTTGAATGATATCCAAAATTAGAAAGTATATTTCCAAATATAGAAACCTTGGATCCTTTATTTACAAAGGCAGTACAATCACTGAATCCACCCATTATTGCACAAGCTTTACCAGTTATACATTCAACTAATTGACCAACCGTCATTCTACTTGGTATTGCGTGTGGATTTATAATAATATCAGGACGTATTCCATCTTTAGTAAAAGGCATATCTCTTTCGTGAACAACTAGTCCAACAGTACCTTTTTGTCCTGCACGAGAAGCCATTTTATCACCTAAATTGGGTATACGTATTTCACGTATTCTAACTTTTGCAATTCGTTCTCCTTCAATTCCTTCTGTAATAAAACATTTATCTACAATTCCTAGTTGTCCTTTTTTTGGCTTTTTTGACATATCTATTTCAGGAGAATTCGGAGATTTTTGCGTGATACCAATTAATATTGTTTTATCATCCACTATAGTACCTTCTTTAATAATACCATAAGAATCTAGTTTGTCGTAATTGTACCCTGATTTTTTACCAATAATATCAGAAACACTTTCAATATTTTTGAATTTTGTTTCCACAGTACCTTCGTTCGTTTGGTTTAATTCTTCGTGTGTTTCATATGTTGTAAAATAACTTGTATTGAACAATCCTCTATGTAAAGCACCTTCGTTGATTAAAACAGAATCTTCCATATTATATCCACCATAACACATAATTGCAACAATCGTGTTTTCTCCATATGGCATTTCTTCTTTATTAAAATACTCCAAATATCTAGATTTTACTAATGGTATTTGTCCATAGTGCAAAATCATAGCCGATTTGTCCATACGTAACTGATAATTAGAATGATAAATAGAACATACTTGTTTTGTTTGTCCACAAGAAAACATATTACGCGGAGCTTGATTGTTTTCTGGGAAAATAACTTGATTCCCTAATATACCTAAAATAAGCGATTCATTTATTTCCATATGTGTGTAGTTTCCTTTTGAAAAATCATCATAATTTAATGCAATTAGGGCATCTTCACTTTCACTGCAATCAATATAATCTAATATTGCCTTTTTTGCTATAAATCTTTCCAACTTTTTTGGATTTGTCTCGGTTTTGACTCCATCATATAGTTCAAATAACTCATAAATATTATTATGATTCCTATCAAAGTTCTCTATTTTTTTTTCATTAAATCCTGTAACCAAATCATTCCAAGAAAAATCATCGTCTTTTATTAAAGTTTTAATATTTGAATTTTCAATAGACAATTTATTTGTTAAAAAGTCTTTATAAAAAATGGGCCTGCATAATCTACCAGCATCGTTGTATATGTGTATAGTATTTGATTTTATTTCAAAAGTAATACTGGTATCAATAGGTAATAATGCATTGCGTCTATATAGTCTCATTTTTTCAACACATTCGATTGGATTAAAAATAGCTCCTGCCCAATATCCATTTATTATGATTTTTGTCATATTTGATAATAATTTTGGACCACATTCTTCCAAATATTTCATTGAAATATTTTCTCGCAACCATTTGATCATTGATTCTCTTGGCATTTTCCCTCTAGAAACATATGTACTAATAGACAAAGCTTTGTGTAAACCAATATTACCTCCATCTGGTGTATCCATTGGATCAATAAATCCCCATTGTGAAGTATGCAATAATCTTGGTGGTACTAATTTTTCTGCATCCAATGGTAAATTTGTTTTACGTAGGTGGGACAAATATCCATTAAATGATAATCTATTTAAATCTTGTACAATACCAATACGTTTTGTATGTGTATGAGCACCCCAATTCCCTTTAAATGCAATTTTTATGCCTTCATCTACAACTCGCTCTTTAAAAACGGCATCTTTATAAGAATTAATAAGTGTTTTCAAGTTAGTTCCATACAAACCTTTGTTTAAAGTTAGACGTGTATCATATTTTTTGCGTATTATATTTTGCTGTTCCGTAAAATAGTCACTAAACAAATCATATAATAATGAACCAATAAGTTCAATTCGTTTATATTTGAAATGATCTCTGTCTGTTGGCTTTTCAATGCCTATATGAACACAAAGTAATTTATGTACCATATATCCCAAATAATAAGCCTTTTCCATATAATTTGTTTCGCCAATATGTGGTAAAAAGTAATCAGATAATATATTTAATACTTCTTCTTTGCGTTTTCTTTTTATAAATGTAGAAATATATTCAATTGCTAGTTTTTGAGTTACAATTCCTCCAGCATCATGAATAGAGGGAATAAATAAATCCACCATATTTTTGTGTTTATCCATATCTAACAAACACATTTCAATAATGGCTTTGTCACTAACTACACCTAACGCTCTGAATACAATACATAATGGAATGACTTGCCTAACGTTTGGAATTTCAACAACAATATTTCTATTTGTATATTCAGTACTTGTTGCTACCATATGTACTGAAAATGTTCGTTTTGGTTTAGATACATTTGATGAAGCACTGACAATTCGAGCGGAACATAAATATTTTAAATCTTCTTCTTCTTTTTTATCTTCTTTTTCAAATGTTCTCACATATAATGCATTATCTGCGAATTTTTCTTGACATATAACAGTTTTTTCTTTGCCATTAATAATAAAATATCCACCTAAATCGTGTTTACATTCACCCATTGACTGGCGAACTTCGGGCGAAAGACCATTTAATATGCAAAAATCAGACTGCAACATAATAGGTATTTTTCCCAAGTATATTTTTTCTAATGTTAATGATTCAAACTGAATATTATTATCAATCATTGATTCTTCGGTTGCCTTTTTAATTTCAGAAGAAAGAGAAGTAGTCATTCTATATGGTTTTTTATTTCTTGTTGCTCTTGGTATTTTCTTTTTCTTTGCGCCACCTTCAGTTGTTTCTTCTATTGGTTCTAAATTACCAAAATCTTCTTTAACATTTTTAAAAGTGGGTTTTTCATAATAATCATCTGCAGATTCTGTTTGGATATCAATTTCGTCATTTAAATTAACTACACTCGGTGATTCACCATCGTCAAGAATAGTATAAAATTCAACATCAATATCGTAATGTATTGTTAATCCGTATGTCATATTTCGCAATCTGGCTTCATTTGGAAACATATAATGAGAATTATTATCATCGTAAATAATGGGTTTACCAAAATATACTTTGTTGCCTTCTTTTCCACCAAAATACATAATACACTTATTCCTATAATCTTTTATTTTATTATCAAAATTCGATTGAATGCGAACAGGTTCTTTTTCTTTAAATATTTGAAATATATTGTGTTTAAAAAAATCATTATATGATTGAAGATGATGGTCTACTAAAACATTTGGATTATCATTAAAGTATTTACCTATTATTTTCCATATTATTTTGTCATCCATTTATAATATTTAGATATAATTTATATTTACATTATTTTCTATATTTTTAATTATAAAAAAAATATGGTTTAATTATATAAATATGATGAATGAGTATTTAGATTACTTTTTTGGACCTCTTCCTGCTGTTTACTGCAATGTGTTTTACGGATTATCTGTGTTAATGGCTCTTTGCTTTCTTATTATATTAGTAAGACTTGTCACCCTTCTTATGTCGAGTGATAAAAGTAAGAAAGGATTGCCAGGAGTCTACACATTTTTGTTAATTACATACTTTGTTTATTACTTTATTTTCCGTCTTTTGAATACTATGTGTGTTAATGCACTTTAAATAAATCGTTTATATTTTAATAAAATTATCAAAATATAAACCAATGGACATATTATATTATTCGAATCACTGTAAACATTGTCAAAAAATAATTCAGTTTTTGTCAAAAGGTGGATTATTAGATTCAATTAATGCATATTGTTTAGATAAAAGAAGAAGAGATGTTAAAACAAATCAAATAATGATTATTTTAGAAAATGGTAGTGAAGTATTATTACCACCCAATGTGCATTCCGTTCCATCTCTTCTTTTAGTTAAAAATAATTATAAGGTTTTAATGGGAGATGATATAATTCAACATTTTGAACCAGCAATGAAAAAGAAAATTGCGAATGCTAATTTTGGAAATGGAGAACCTTTAGGATATGCAATTGATTCAATGAGAGGATCCGGAGGATCAAATATAGTATCTGAACACTATACTGATTATAATATGTCACCCGAACAGCTTAGTGCTAAAGGACGTGGTGATCAAAGACAATTATATAATTATGTTTCTGCTAATCAAGAAATAAATTTCATTCAAACTCCACCAGATACATATAAACCAGATAAATTGGATGATTCATTAACTATTGATGATATTCAACAAAGGCGAAACAATGATGTACCAAATATGAACCAAATGCCACAAGTGAAATATAATACAATGGATTTTGATTAAATTATAAATATAATTAAATTATAATTTAAAAATATTTATTTTTATTAATATATGGCAGATAAATCAAAAATTTTAACAGCATTTAACAATCATTTCTTTGAATTTATAGATGATGTTATTAGTATTTTTCCTGAAAATACTGATATTCAATCATCTAAAACTATGTTTACCATTACAAAAAAATTAAATGTTACTTTATTAATAAAAATATGGGATAAATTTATTGAACAACCCTATGGAAAAATATTACAAGAAGGTAATATAGAATATTTTATTAATAAAGACTATACAGAAGACGTAAATCTATTGAAAAATTCTCAAGACGTTTTAAGAGGAATTGACGGATTGCGAAATCCAATTAAAAATATGAGCGAAGAAAACAAAGCACATTCATTAGAATACTTAAATAATTTGTGTAGATTATCGAAGGCTTATATGGCACAATAAAAAATATATATACACGTGTATATATATTTATTTTTATAATTTTATATTTTTACAATGTTTATCGATTTTATTATTGTTCTAACTCAAACGCCTTGGTAATATAGTATAATTTTTCTTTTGGTTGCATTTGTTTGAAATAATCACTAACAACCTGTTTTGTAATGGTAACTTTTTCTGCTTTTTCAAGTGATGGTACGCGAATCTCAAAATGAAGTTTACAAATATGATTGAATATACTTTTATGAATCTGAAATTCCTTACCTCTTTTTTGCACATAATACAAAACATATGCATCGTGCACCTTTCGTATGAACTCATTTGTTTGTTTTTCGAATTTATCAAACATACCTTTATACTTTGGAAAGTGTTCTAAGAATGTTTGAACTTGTTCAGCTTGTTGTAGCGCAAAGTAGTGAAACTGCATATTTGGATTGTTTCCGCGGATGGATTTGATTTCTTCATATCTTTTATTCATTATTTTCAAGCGAAGCCCAGTGTTTAGATCAGTTAGCATAAAGCCAGGTTTGATATTTTGACTTTGATTATTATTTTCAATGGTATCATTGAAATAAGCAATTGAAGTAACTTCACCTTCTTCCAAAGGTTTACTATATGTATTTACAATAATGCGATTTGTAACATTATTAAACAGTGGTTTCTTTGAAATTGTCTCAAGAGACAAAGACATTACTTCATTTTTATCGTTTATTTCATAGACACCAATTAACCAAATACTGGGTTCAGTGATTTCCAAGACAATGTGATTACTAGGATGTTGAAGAACAAACGAGTAGCAACAATTCTTGGATAAATCATTGAAAATAGAAATCTCATCGAACTTGGTGTATGATGGATATCCAAGAGCATTGCAAAACATTTGTCGAAACGTTTGTTGGGAACTGTTTTTGTCATAGCTTGTTCTGAAATACCAATAGTTTCCACCGATGGAGCCTTTTGTTGCTATTTCCCAAGTATTACGTCGAGGGTCCCAAAAGAGATTGATCATTGTTCCTTCAATTGTTTCATTTACTTGAATCGCGGAAGTTATTTCTGGATATTTTTGTGTAAATGAATCAAGTGAACAAGATTTAGGAGGTGCTATACAAAGCACTTGGTTTGTTTCTGGATCAACAACTACAGATCTATAATATCCAAGTGGTGTTTTTCCATTTTTCAAATCTTCAAGTGTTTCGTCATAATTCTGATCTTCGCAAGAAGAATAGTTTAGTACATGATACACAAACTCCTTGTCGTTATCTTCAGTGACTTTTAAAGTCTTCTTATTGATTTTATCTGCATCAAAGTCTAGCGTATTAATAAAACTAAGTAAATTCATTATAATCGTGGCCGAGGGTATTTATGTTTATATTACATTTTGTAAAAATTTAATTCAATTTTTAAAAAAAAAACATAAATTTAATAAGATATAATACTTATATATAGAAATGGAAAAAAATGATACAAAAGATATAGATGAAAAAACAGAAACAGAAAAAACGGAAAAAGAAATAATAGAAGAAAAAACAATCAATAAAATAAAATTAGGAGATATTATTGAAATCATTGCACCAAAAAATCAAGAGCTAAATGAAAACAAGTATTTCGTAGAGTTTATTGATGATGAGGTGATTGAATTGATCAATATTTCAACTTTAAGCAAAACAAAATTAAATATAGAAAACCACTATTTAAGTGATCAATCAATTACTCACATACATCTCCACAGTAGAAGCGAAGAAGAAGGATATGCCAAACAAAATGGATTTTTGTTACATAGATGGATAAGTATACAAATTGGTGGTCAAGTGCCAACAACTATTGTAGGAGAAATCACAAATTTAGAAGAAGATATGATTGAAGTAAAAACATATCCCGCACCAAGAATGTTTATATACATTGATTTTGAATATAAAGGTATACCGAAAAATATTCCTTTCAAATCTTTTGAAATTATTGATAAACCAAATGACGAAAATTTAGATAAAGTAGAAGAAGATGATGATTATTGTCAAGTGAATTGTGAAGAAAAGGCGAGTGTTGAATATTCAGAATCAGGTGAAATGATAATAAAGATTCCGGATAATGCTATTCCTGATGAAACATTTAAGAAAGAATTAAAGAGAATAAAAGAAGAAAGTGATTTAATTTTCGGTGAAGAATTGCAAGAAGTAGGACAACGTGTAGAATTATCAGAAAAAGAAAAGACTTATACAATTGAAGCTCAAACGAACGATTTGATGGATGAATTGTTTTCTACTATACCAAATCATAAAAGAACAAAAAAAGTTTCAGACAACATACATTTATTAATTGAAAGATTCAAACAATTGCGAAACATATTTTCTGAATTTGATGAAAACAATAATATTATTGGTAATACTTTTAAAGGACCTGGGTATAAACCACTCATTGATAAATTACATAATTTAAATATTTCTTTAAAATGGATTGTACCTGTTGTAGCTCAAAAACGTAGAATATTTAATAATGATAAAAATCTAGATATTTATACTGAAGACGTAATAAATGCTGATTTGAAAGAGGATATTACCTATCACCAGACACAAAATAATATTTATAAAACTTCAAATGATAATGCAACCAATCGTTATTCGAAATTATATAAATCATTAGATGCTGTTATGAATCCTTTTGTTTCTATGAATAGTACAGATTATGAAGATTATAAAAAGAAAACAACAATGGCTTCTATACGCATTAGTCATAATAATGATACTTCAGTAAATGAAACAAACAGTCAATTCATTTGTGAAAATAAAGTAGTAGTTTCAGAAATAGATGCAATTGTGGATACTCTTGGTGATTTTAAGAGTACTGTAGAAAAAGAAGAACTAGATGAAGATGGTTTGAAAACAAAATATGTAGTTCAGCGTTATAACTTAGGTTTAAAAAAAAATGCATCAAAAATATCAAAATCAGGACGACTTGTGTACTTTAAAGATAATTTAACAAATGATGATACAATGACGTTAAAATCGTTGATATTTTTACCCGAATCATTAATAAAGTATTCTCATTTAGATTTACCAATGTCTAATATATTAAAAAAATCAGAATTGAGTAAAAATATTCTAATGTTCAATAATCTTTTCAATAAAAAGACGCAATTAAATACCTCGATCGTTGATAATATTGATGAAGAATTATTTACGTATGATGATGATGATAAAAAATTCATAAACAAAAACATAACAAATTATATTTTAGATGATGATCTACATAATGAACCGAATAAATTCGAAAAATTTTTAAATGTTATTATTCCTGAAAAGAGAACAATTATAAAGCAAATGAGAGAATTTATTACAAACAAGATGTCTGTATATGGGTTTTTAAAAGAGCTTGAACCATTTCATATTTATTCAGATAATTTATCATATGGTGATTTAATGGAAATTAGATATTCAATTAAACAAGAAATTATTAAATATTATGATGATCTGAGTGGAAATGCACAAATATTTAAAAGTATAAGATCCGATCGTTCAAAAGAGAACATTGAAATGAATCAAATAGAAAGATTAATGTTTGAAAATAGAAGTTATATTGAATTGTTTAGAGATGGATACAAAATGGAAAAAGAAGATTTCAGAAAGGTAACATCTAGTGAATTGTTATTGAGAACACTTTACAATGATGGAAACAATTTATTGTCTGATATTATTATTTCAATGACTATTTCACAGTTGTCAACACCGGAAGATTTATTAAAAATATTTGAGCCAGCTAAATTAGATGATATGACGAGTTTAGAAAAGGCAGTGACTAATGATTGTACTCGAAGATATTTGGCGAAAAAATATACAAGTATGAGAGATTTACAAGATGATCAATACAAAGATGAAGTATATTTTGACAAGGAATTTGATGAAACACCGTATGATATAATAAAAAAATATGAACATGAAAAAAAAACAATGGATGAAAAAACATTCAAAGAATTTTTAATTGAAAATTTAATCAGCAAACACGGTGTTGAACCTGATTTAGTAGAAGATTTTGTAAATACATTAATATTAGGAAAACGTCAAGTGAAAGACGGAGAATATGCCATTTTGCAAATTAGACCAAAATTACCACCAGAAATTTCAAAAGAATCATTAACTGAAAAAGAGAAGAAACAAATCGAAATTGAAGAAGAGACTCGTGAAAAGGTTGGTTATTATTATAGATTAAAAAATAAATGGATTTATGATCAAAATATCGATCCTGAAGTATTTATTGATACAAATACGCTATTTTGTAATATTAAATCAGATTGTTTTAAAAATGAAAATCATTTACTGGCTACTTGTGAGCCGGATAAATATACAAAGAGAAGATTAGATCAACTATCTAAATCAAGAATGGTAAAAGAGTTTGATAATCGTGTAAATATATCGATTGAAGAGTTGAAGAAAAAAATAAAAGATCAAATTTCCAGAGACTTTAAAAAAATGGTTCGGCTTGATATTATTAGAGAAAATGAAAAACATAGATATAACAATTATTCATATGAACTAGGTAAAACATTAGTTGAAAATGATATTATTATATCAAAATATGCTGAAACTCGCGATCTAATATTGGAGCAAAACGATTTTGTAAAAAAGCAATCCGATTTATTAAAATTTATTGAATTGTTTTGTAGAGAACCTTTACAAAGCGTTGGTATTGTTGAAAATCAATATTGGTATTATTGTAAAGAAACAAATACTCCTTTATTACCTATGTTTTATGGTACATTGGCAAATGCTTTTATGTTAAATGATTATGAAAGGGTATTGCACGAACTATGTAGTACAATTGGTACTATTAGTGAAGACGGAGATAGTATAGTAGATGAAAATAGTGGTTATTTATTAAGAAAAATCGATTTTTCTTTTGAAGAAGGATATACAAAAGAAGGATTAAAAATAAAATCTCGCGATATAATGGAAAATGAATTAAAGAATGACCCAAGTAAATTGGCACCTCTTTTCGAAAATGACTTGGATGAAAAAATATATAATATATTACACGCTATATGTAGAAATATTGGATTAGAAACTGAATTAATTAAAAACTTTGTTATTAGAACAACAAATGAATTAATAAAAATTAATATTTTAAATGAAGAAAGTTATAAAATAGAAATTGCCAAAAAAGAGAAGGCAACAGGCAAACCTCAGATTTCATATGAAATATACAAAAACAGAATAATGTTTTGGAATATTGCTAGTAGTATTTTAGTTGCCATTCAAACAAACATAAAATCATTTAATATTAATAAAACGTTTTCTAATTGTGTTCGTTCGTTTAAAGGTTATCCATTAACAGGAATTGAAGACACAACTGGCATTCAATATATTGCCTGTATTATGAAAGCGATGAAAAGTAGTGAAGTACCTTGGAATTCAATTGAAAAAATAAAAATTACAGAATATGAAAATAAGATTAAAGAAACGATTGAAAAATATTTATATATTCGTACAGATATTCTTAAATTATATGATGTAAAACGTCATTATTTAATACTTCATCCTGAAGAAGATGTACCCGAATATCATAATATTAAGAATTGGACCTCATTTTCGCCACCCGTTGTACCATTTAAAATAGGAAGCATACGTGCAATTACAAAAGAATTTGACAAAGAATTTTTGCAGCAACTAAAACAAGGACATAGAGAACAAGAAAAGAATTTTAATGTTATTAAAAGTAAAGCAAAATTATATGGTTATGGTTTAATTGAAATTATAAATAATATTGTGAAAAAGAAAGATCCATTATTAAAGACAGCATCTAGAAATCCATTTTTAGAAAATGCCTGTTGTAATGATTCAAATATAAAAGTAATTGATTATTTTAAAAAAGAAAATGATAATATTAAACAAATTGTATCCATTTCAAAAAATTTAAATGAAATGATTAATGAAGTGAATAATTATGGAAAATCAAAAACCATTTTTCATAGTGATGATAGTA
>MDSZ01065463.1_pt1 | contig 12058 bp, 11 predicted proteins | sample 811201 | NCBI WGS metagenome assembly MDSZ01 (sample SAMN05326647, study PRJNA326480) | marine metagenome | isolation source: seawater | place: Indian Ocean: North | collected 2010
ATTGCCAATTAAGAAATTATTTAAATATCTCTTGAAAGATATATTTCTCGTGTAAGGAATTGATTTTACAGAATAGATATCAAATTTTTTTTTAATTTTAATTTTTTTTGTTGATTTTGTTCTTATCTTTTTTGTAAAATGATCAAAGTTTTCACACCACCATGTTATTTCATGACCTTTTGAATTAAGATAATTCATTAGTTGTCCGTGTCTTCTGAGTTTAGATTCTTTATTTTCAATTTTGGTTGGTTCAGATAATGTGAAAAACCAAATCTTCATATTTAAATAAATTAGTAATTTCTGAAATTATTTAAATTAATGCCTTTATACAATTTAATCAGTTCTTTAATACCATCGTGAATAGAAAATTTAGTTAAAAATCCAGTTTTTTCTAATTTCGAATTTGATACTATATAGTTTCTTTTATCTGGATCCTCTTTGAAATTATTTTCATAATATACCAGAGGCAAGTATTTGCTTATAACTTCACACAATTCTTTTTTTGATAAATTTGCATCAGATAATCCAACATTATAAATTTGATTTTTCATAGTATCAAAATTGTTTAATGAATATAAAAAAACTTCACATACATCTCTTATATGAATGTAGTTTCTTTTAAAATTTGACTCGAACAAAACTAAAAATCCATCTTTATAAGCTCTATAAACAAAATCGTTTACCAAAAGATCTAATCTCATTCTGGGTGATGCTCCAAAAACTGTTGCTAACCTAAAGCTAATTACATTATCTTTAGATAAAAGTTCTTTTTCTACTTTTACCTTTTCTATTGCATAAGATGAGATTGGTTTTAAATCACTATTTTCATCAAAAATTTGACCTTCTTTGCCTGATCCATAAGCGCTATTTGTAGTTGGCATCAAAATTATCTGATCCTTACTTTTGTTTGAAAATAAAAAAATATTACTTTTGAAATTTATTTCTTCGACCTCATGTTTTTTTAAATTACATAAAGGTGCTCCAACATATCCTGCCAAAGGGATGATTATGTCAGATTTCTTCATATTTTCCTTGATCAAATTTTGATCCCTGATATCACCTTTGATAATTTCTAGATTTTCATCATACATGAATGATGCAAGTGTATTCTGCTCATAAATAAAATTATCAACTACTGTGACTTTATAATCATTTTTTAAGAGGTATCCTGTTAGTATAGATCCTATGTAGCCAGCCCCTCCAGTTAATAAAATTGACTTTTTCATAAATGAAATTTACTACTATCCTAAAATTTTTTTATTAACAACAGAAATACCTAATCAAAAAATGATAATAGTTAAGGTACCTTTGAGAATTTCATTTTTTGGGGGTGGCACAGATTTTCCTAGTTGGTATAAAAAAAATAAAGGTAAAGTTATTTCCTCCACAATAGACAAATTTGGTTATATTACTATAAAAAAGCTGAGCAAAATCTCAAAATATAAATTTGTTATTAGGTATCATCAAAATGAATATGTAGAAAAAATATCTCAAATTAAACACAGAGTAGTAAGAGAAATTCTAAAAAAATATAATGTAAAAAAAAAATTAGAAATATCTTATAGTGCAGATTTACCTGCTCTTTCAGGTCTAGGATCAAGTTCTGCATTCACTGTTGGCATGATAAAAGGTATAAGATATTTTTTAAAAATGAAGAAATTCAACAAAAAAGAACTTCTTAATGAAGCTTTAAATATAGAGCATAAAATTTTAGATGAAAATTCTGGATCACAAGATCAGGCAGCAGCTTCTTATGGAGGTTTTAATGTTATTAATTTTAATAAAAAAAATATTAAAGTTATAAGTCAAAAAAAAATTTTTTATAAATTAATTAATTTAAATAAATACATGACATTGGTATTTTCAAATATTCAAAGATATGCATCTGAAATTGAGAAAGAAAAAATTAAAAATATTTCAAAGAATAAAAAATTACATAAATCTTTATACAAAATAGCGTCAAAAGCAGAAAAAATTATTAAATCTAAAAACTTTATACTGAATGAATTTATAGAACTAATAAATGAAAATATGATGTATAAAAAAAAGTTATCTAAAAATGTGTTAAATAATAAATTAAAAAAATTAATAGAAGTTGGTTTAAAAAATGGAGCTTCGGCAGCTAAAATTCTTGGTGCTGGAGGAGGAGGGTTTGTCTTATTTATATCAAGAAACTTGGATAAAAAAAAAAAATTAGAAAAAAAACTAAAAAATTTTGATATTATTGATTTTAAATTTATAAAAAAATGTCCAGAAATAGAAAGAATTAAAATTTAAAAATATGAAACATCCTTTAATGCAAAATAATATTACGAATTCGGATACTAAAGCTTTAATTGAATTTCTTAAAAAAAAACCAAGATTAACAAGCGGAAAGAAGGTTCTGGAATTTGAAAAAAAATGGTCAAATTGGTTAGGGATCAAATATAGTGTTTTTGTCAATTCTGGCTCTTCAGCAAACTTATTAAGTATAGCTTATTTAAAATATTTATATCCCAAAGGAGGTGAAATAATAGTCCCTGCTTTAACATGGGTATCAGATATAGCTTCAATTATTCAAAATGGTTTTACGCCGGTTCTTGTTGATGTAAATATCAACAATTTAGCATTAAACTTTAAAGAAATAAAAAAAAAATATACAAAAAAAACTAAAGCAATCTTCTTAACGCATATTTTAGGATTGAATGGATTAAATCAGGATATATTAAAATTTTGCAAAAGTAAAAAAATCATACTTATCGAGGATGTTTGCGAATCTCATGGAGCTACTTTTAAAAATAAGAAATTAGGAACATTCGGATTAATGTCAAATTTTTCATTTTATTATGCTCATCATATGACAACAATTGAAGGTGGTATGATTTGTACAAATAACAAGAGTGTTTATCAAATTCTTAGAATGCTCAGAAGTCATGGTTTAGTAAGAGAATTGAATGATATAAAATATAAAAATTTTCTGTTAAGAAAAAATTTAGATTTAAATAAAGAATTTATATTTCATTTGCCAGCATACAATGTAAGAAGCACAGAAATAAACGCAGTTTTAGGAATAAATCAACTTAAATCTTTAAATAAAAATAATCAATTAAGAAGAAATAATTTTAAATATTTTTTAAATTTATTAGATGGTAGTAAATATTTTAAAAATTTTGAAACTGAGGGTGCTTGTAATTATGCTTTTATAATTTTATTTAATCCAAAATTTAGAAAAAAACTTATTTCATCTAAATTTGAAAAGTATTTACAAAAAAATGGTATAGAGTTTAGAAGAGGAACATCTGGAGGTGGTAATCAAGCAAGACAACCTTACATCAAAAATCTATTAATTAAAAATTATTATAAAAAATTAAAAAATACAGAGACAATTCATTTTTATGGTTACTATATTGGTAACTACCCAAGCTTAAGTAAAAAAAAAATTAAAAAAATTTGTAAAATACTTAATTCTTTCGAATGAAAAAAAAAATTTTAATAACAGGTATAGCAGGAAGTGGAGGGAGTTATCTTGCTGAGCATATTATAAATAAGAATATTAAAATTTATGGAATTTTAAGAAATAAAAGAAGTTTAAGAAATAATAATCTTAAATTTATAAATCATAAGAAAATAAATTTTGTATTTGTGGATTTAACTGATTATTCAAAAGTCTATCAAGCATTAAAAAAAATTAAACCTGATATTATTTTTCATTTAGCTTCTAATGCGGATGTATTGCAATCATTTAAAAAACCATTAGAAATAATTAATAATAATAATGCTTGCACATTAAATTTACTTGAGGCTTGTAAAAATTTGAATTTAAAAAAAACAGTAATACAAATCTGTAGCACCTCTGAAGTTTATGGCAATGTAGAAAAAAACAATCAACCAATTACTGAAAAAAATATTATAAATCCAATAAATCCATATGCCGCATCAAAGACTTTTCAAGATTTAATTTCTCAAATTTATTTGAATGTGTATGGTTTAAAAATAATAATAACTAGAATGTTTACATATCTTAATCCAAAAAGAAAAAATCTATTTGCCTCAAGCTTTGCTCATCAAATAATTGATATAGAAGAAAATAAGCAAAAAATATTAAAACATGGCAATTTAGACAGCAAAAGATCAATTTTGGATATTAGAGATGCGATGGAGTCTTATTGGATAGCAGCAACAAGGGGAAGAGTTGGTGAAATTTATAATATTAGTGGAAGTCACATAATGACTATTAAACAATTTTTAAATGAGCTTAAAAAAAATAGTAAATCTAATATTATCACCCAGTTAGATAAAAAATTACTAAGACCAACAGATATAGACCTTCAAATTTCTGATTGTAAGAAATTTAAAATTCAAACTAAATGGCGTGAGAAATATAAATTTAAAGACACAATAAAGTATTTTCTTAATGAGTGTAGAAAGTATCATTAAAATTTATGATTAAAATATTTTCATTAATATTCTTTGAATTCTATCAAGTATTTTTAAAAAGAAAGGCAGTAAAAGTAATTGTAAGAAGAGATATACTATCAGAATTTGTTCAAACTAAATTAGGTCCCTTATGGTTTGTTGTTCATCCCACTCTCCAGTCAACAGTTTTTATGTTAATTTTTGGTAAAATTGGAAAAATGCCTACTGATGGTCAAAGTAGTTTTTTTTTTTATATGTTTGGAATTTTAGTTTGGCAAGGTATTCAAAAGACTTCCATAAGATGTTCATATACTTTAATAGATTCTAGAGGTATTGTAAGTAAAATACCAACACCTTCGTTGTTGTTTCCAGTAAGTCAGGCTTTAATGAGATCGATGGAGAATTCTTGTGTTTTAAGTGTGTTCTTTCTTGTTTATGTATTTACTGTTGGATACGACATTTCAACTTTTAGCATATTTACGATACCAGCTATACTAATTGGTATATTGATGTCACAATTATTTGCTTTATCAGGTGGATTACTAGTTGCAAGTATATCCATTAGAAGAAGAGATTTTATTCATTTGTGGTCTTACATAGTGAGTGCGCTAATGTTTTTAAGCCCTATAATTTATCCAGTCAGTGCTTTACCAGAAAAATGGAAAATTATTGCTTCATTTAATCCTTTAATGACAAGCATAGAGTTTGTTAGAGCATCTATATTAGGTACAGATTATCCTCCATTTTATTTCATTTTTATTGGTGGTTCGGTACTATTTATATTATTTTGCACGTCTGTATTTATATACTCAAAACGATTTAAAGATTCATTGGAAGCAATTTAAATGAATAACAATAATATAATTGAAGTAAAAAACGTATCTAAAATTTTTAAAATACCTGATGGACCATTTAAAATTTTTCAAAAACAAAAATACATCGAAGAAGAAGCTTTAAAAGATGTAAGCTTTAACGTAAAAAAGGGAGAGTGCCTAGGGTTACTTGGTAGAAATGGTTCGGGTAAATCTACAATATTAAAAATAATTTGTAATGTGATGACTAAATCATCAGGAGATTTTAATATAAATGGACTTGTTTTACCAATGTTAGAGGTCGGAACAGGGTTTAATCCGGAGTTAAATGCAATTGAAAATATAATATTGTATAATTCATTATTGGGCGTTGATGATGACTTGACCGAAGATAAAATAAAAAAAATTATTGATTTTGCAGAAATTCAAGGATCTGAATATAAGCAAGTAAAATTCTATTCCTCAGGTATGTATATTAGGCTTGCCTTTTCTGTTGCAGCAACTCAAGAACCAGATGTTATAATATTAGATGAGGTTTTGGCAGTTGGAGATCCTAAATTTCAAGAGAAATGCATTAATAGAATGAGAGAACTCAAACAAAATACTGCAATGATATTTGTTAGTCATAATTTAGATCAAATAAGTAAAATTTGTGACAGATGTTTAATTTTTGAAAAAGGAAAAATAATACATGAGGATTTAACACCTAAAGCAATAGATTATTATAAAAAATATTTGGGTCTTAATGGATAAGTATACTTTATTCTTGACTACAATAAATAGAGTTAAAGAATTAGAAATATTCTTAAAATATTATGAACAGCAAAAAATTAAATGCCCTATAATTATTGGCGATTCTTCTACAAAATCAAATTTCATTAAAATAAAAAAATTAATTAAAAATTCTAAACTTAAAAATATTAAAATTTTTAATATTCCAAATATAAATCAGATAAATTTTTTTAAATTTTTGTTAAAGAAAGTAAAAACAAAATATGCAATTTATTCTGGAGATGATGATTATTATGATCTTAGTCTAATAGAAAAAGAAATTAAACAGATTAACAAAAAAAAAATTATTAATTTAAAGTCTTATGCACTCGAATTGGTTGACTATAAATATGATCATTTAACATTTGGTTATTCGAAAGAAATTCTTCACGAGGATCCACAAATTAGATTAAATGAATTAAGGGAAAACTATTATTCCCTAATGTTTTCCTTAACCTCAACTCAAAATTGGTTAAAGGCTATAAATTATGCTTTAAAATTTAAATCAAAAGTAATTTCTTCAGAAATTGCAATTTGCTTTAAACTGGTAGAACTTGCCAAAGTACACCAAAGCAATAGTTTTTGTCTTCTGAGAACATATGAACCTAAAAATAAAATAATTATTAATAAATTAAGAAACAAAGTTGACAATCAAGAAACTTATCAAGTAGAGCTTTATAAGTTATTGTTAGATTTTAATTTTAATCATCAAAATTTAGGAAATTTTCTACAATTTGAAAACTTAGATATTTCTAGAAAAATTAAAAGCAGCTTAAGCGAATATTATGAAAGGAAAAATTATCAACTAAGTGAAAATTTTAATAAACTTTTAAATTATTATTCTTTTGGACAGTTTAAAAATATTAGTCAAACTGATTTAATATATTGGGGTAATTATTCAAATTTTGAATTATGTTTTCAAAACTATATTAAAAAAAAATTATATAGTAAAAAAATTATTTTACTTACCCCAAGAGATACTAACAAATACGTTGAATTTTTTAAAAAAAATAAAATTGAATGTTTTGTACTACATGTAGATGAGTATAACCAGTTTGAAAGTTATGACAAAAATATATTTATTTTAAGATCATTAAGAGGTTGTATAAAAAATTATTTTTCAATTTCAAACTTTCTTCCATTAGAAAAACTTTTACTTACGTTTTGCAATCCTAAAAATAAATTTATTTATTGGGCCCATATTACTAATTATCTTAATCACCCATTATATACAAATAGCATAATCAAAAGTGATTATTTCCCAAATAATATTAAATTTACTTTCATTAAATTTATTTACCAGCTCTATATATTATATAGAAAAAATATAATTTTTTTATATATGGGAAATGACTCAAAATATGTAAAAAATTTAATCAAAAAAATTATTGAATCTAAGACATCAATTATTGAAGAAAATAGTGCAGAAATAAGTAAATTACATAAAAATTCCTCTAAGGTATTTGATAAGATGAAATTTATTATTAGATCACATAAATTTAATAGATATGTAAATTTTAAATTATTCTTACCAATTAAAAAAACAATTTTCTTATTTTTAAAAGTAATTGATTTATTTTTAAAAGTAATTGATTTAATTATTTCAAGAGTAAGACGTAAAAGGAATCCAGAACAAAATTTAGTTAAAATATTACAAATAAAAAATTTTAATATTCAAAAATTTTTATATGATTTTATAAAGTTTGACTACAATAACGTAGATGAACCGTATGTAAGAACAGACACATTTTATATGAGATATGTTGGAGAAAATTTGTTTCTTAACGCATTTAGAAAATTAAATTTGTTAAAAAGTGAAAAAGAAAGATTAAGTCAAATTAAAATACATAATTTTGAAATAAATCATATAGATTATATAAATCAGCTAGGCAAAGTAAAAGGTTTAAATCTTTACTTAATTACTGATCTAGAAATATCAATTTTGAAAAAAATTTATGGTAAAGATGCTAGATTGAATTTTACAAAAATGAAATTCCCCTCATCTGCAGGGGCATTGGATAATAACAAAAATGGATTAATTACTTTTTCAGTGGGCCTAATACCGGAAAATAATTTTGAAATATCGAAATTAGCAAAAGAATTAAGATTTTTAATGAACAAATATAATATAAAAAATTTATACTTAAGACCTCATCCTGCAGAAGATATTGATAAAATAAAGTTTTTTATAAATAAGTTTAAGGCAAAGCATAAAATAGAAATAATACTCCATAAGAATAATTTGCCATTTTTTCAAGATCAAAAAAAATTCAAAGCGTTATTTACTTCTATTTCTGCAACATTAGTTGAATTATCTGAAAAAAGAAAATCAAATGTTTGTTTATCAAGCACAGTTTCGTCTAAGCAATATTCTGATCTTAAATTATTTAATAAATTTTTTCCTGAAATAGAAATTATATGAATTTAGTGATTTTATGTGGTGGAAAAGGAAGTAGATTAGGAAAAATAACAAAAAAAACTCCTAAGCCTCTAATAAAAATTTATAAAAAGCCTTTTATTGAATATATAATAAATTTTTATCAAAAATTTAATTTTAACAAAATATATCTAATAGGTCATTATAAATCACATGAGTTTAAAAAACTTTATAACAATAAAATTTTTAATTTTATAAAATGTGAATTTATAAAAGAAAAAAAACCACTTGATACTGGTGGTGCATTAAATGTTATAAGAGATAAATTTAAAGGTGACTTTTTACTAGTAAATGGAGATAGTTTTTTAAATTATAATTTTATAAATTTTCACAAGTTTCATCTTCTTAATAATAAACATTCAATGATACTCATAAAAAATTCTAATTATAAGTCAAATAGTAAATTGAGTAACTTAAATATTTCTAAAGGGGTAGTTTGTTATAGCAAAAAATCAAATTACATGAATGCAGGTATTTATTTTTTTAAACACACAATATTTAGGAGTATTAAAAAAAATAAAAAAACTTCATTAGAAAATGATATTTTGCCAGAATTAATTTTAAAAAATAAAATTAAAGGAATTAAAATAAATAATTTTTTTATAGATATTGGATTAAAAAGAAATTTAAAAATAGCTAAAAATAATTTAATAAAAGCTATAAATACCCCAGCTATATTTTTGGATAGAGATGGAGTTTTAAACAAAGATACGGGTTATCCATACAACTTCAAAAAATTAATTTGGCTTAATTTATCATTAAAATTTTTACAAAAATTTAAAGGTAAAAAAATTAAAATTTTTTTAGTAACTAATCAGTCTGGAATAGGTAGAGGTATATATACAGAGCAACAGTTTTTAAATCTTCAAAAAAAAATAAAAATATATTTAGCAAATTTAAATATTTTTATCGATGAAGTAAAATACTGTCCACATCATCCAGTATTTGGAAAAGATAAATATAAGTTTAAATGTAAATGTAGAAAACCAGGTAATAAATTGATTGAAGATATTTTTAATTATTGGAGCATAGATAGAAGTAAATCAATTTTTATTGGTGATAGTCACTCAGATTTCCTTGCAGCAAAAAAAAGCAATTTAAAATTCTATTTTCCTAGTATAAATAATTTTATAAAAATTAAAAAAAAATATGAAAAAAAAAATTATAGACATAATTAAACTTCATGAACAAATTTTAAGTGAGGAAAAAGAAAACATAATAAAAAAAAATATAGAATTTTTAAAAATAATTTTATTAAAATTAAGAAAAGGTGGAAAATTGATTATTTTTGGAAATGGAGGAAGTGCTGCTGATGCTCAACATTTTGCTACAGAATTAGTAGTTAGATTAAAAAAAAATAGAAAAGCCATACCCGCAATATCATTATCAACAGATACAAGTGCAATAACAGCAATTGGGAATGATTTTAATTTTAAATATATTTTTTCAAGACAAATACAGGCGTTAGGAAAAAAACATGACATAGCTATCGCAATTTCAACTAGTGGAAAAAGTGAAAATATTTTATTTGCTCTTAAAGAGCTTAATAAAAAAAAAATTTATTCACTAGGTATATTTGGTAATTCTGGGGGAAATGCAAAAAAATTAACTAATAATCATTTTTCAATTAAAAATAATAACCCCTCTAGAGTACAAGAAATTCACATAATTTTTTGGCAAATGTTATGTGAATTGATTGAAGATAAATTTACAAATTAAATTTCAATAATTTTTTTTATTTTATTATAAATAATTTGTGTAGAGTAATATCGCCTTATTTTTTTGTAAGAAATCAAATTACTTTTTTTTATATCATTATTTTTCATTTCTAAAAAAAACTCTATTCCCTCAAGTAATTCATTAAAGTTATTTTTTTTACAAAGATAATTTTTTGTATTTTTGAGAATAAAATTATGACCGCTGTTTTTGTAAGCAACAACATATAAACCTGAAATCATCGCCTCCATAACAGAAGTTCCGGCACCTTCTGTGTAAGAGGGTGCAATTAGACAGTCCATTTTGTTAAAAATATTTTTATAGCTTTTTTTATAACCAACATATTTCACAAATTTTTTATTAGAATTAATCAAATTATTAAGATTACTTTGTAATGCAAAGGTTTGACCAATTTTGTCTTTATCTAAAGGACCTGCAACATAGAAATTTGTAGCAGGATATAATTTCTTAATATATTTTGCTGCTTTGATAAAATCTAAAATTCCTTTTGATAAAATAATTCTTGCAAAAAAGATAAAATTTTTTTTTCTATTTATTTTATTTTTAAATTTAATTATTTTTAATCCTTCAGTAGGAATCATATATGATTTTGATTTAATATTAAAATTTTTAATAAAAAATTTTTTATCTTCAGGGTTAATAAAAATAATTTTTTGACACATTTTAAAAATAAACAAAAAAATAATTTTTCTTAGAAATCCAATTACTGGATTTTTAATAAGGTAAAAGGAGCCTCTGCCAGCTATTAAAAAAATTAAATTTAATTTTTTAAAAATTGCCAAAATAGCAATAATAAATTGATATTTTAATGAATAAACAATAACTTTATTTGGTTTAAATTTATTAAATATTTTTAAAATTTTTAAAAATTCATAAAAAAAATTTTTTGATTTAAATGATGTAAAATTAATCTTTCCTAAAGTGGTAGGTTTATTTTGAGGAGTGCAAACTAAAAATTTATATTTTGAGTCAAATTTATTTAAATAATGTGATCTAAATTTATCTATTGAGAAGGAAGTGTTAGAAATTATTAGAATTTTTTCCATAATTTATATTTTAAATTATCATTGTATTAATGTTTTAAAAACATAAATTGGCTTAATATAAAATGAAAAAAAAAAATAAGACAGTTTTAATTATTGTTGCACATAGAGATGATGAAACATTTGGATGTGGTGGAACTATAGCAAAATTAAAATCACAAAATTTCAAGATTTTTGCTATTTCTATGACGGATGGTGTTTCTTCTAGGCAGAGATCAAACAAAAAAAAAATTTTAAATAGATTAAAAAATTCAGAGGTAGCATCAAAAATATTGGGATTCTCTTGGCTGGATAATTATTGTGGAAATTTTAAAGATAATGCGATGGATAATGAAAGTTTATTAGAAATTATTAAAGTTATTGAAAGAGTTAAAAAAAAAATAGATCCAGAAATAGTGATCACACATTTTCCAGAGGATTTAAATATAGATCATCAAATCGTCTCCGAAGCTACAATGACAGCTTTTAGACCTAAAGCTAGAGAGAAGTGTAAAAAAATTTTAGCATTTGAAGTTCCGTCTTCTACAGATTTCGCAAACTATAAAAAAAAAATTTTTAATCCAAATTATTATTTTAATATAGAAAAATTTTGGAAAAAAAAGGCTCAAGCATTAAAGGCCTATAAAAGTGAAATAATGAAATATCCAAATAGCAGATCTTTGAAAGGTCTAGAAAATCTTGCAAAATATAGAGGTAATCAAGTTGGTGTTAAAATGGCAGAGTCATTTCAAATATTAAGATTTGTAGATAAATGAAAAAAGTTTTAATTTGTTGTAATAATAACTATTTTAAAAAAAAAATTAAAAAAAATAATTTTTTTTTTATTAACTCTAAAAAAAAATTAAAAATAAAATTCTTAAAAA
>MDSZ01157633.1_pt1 | contig 12058 bp, 17 predicted proteins | sample 811201 | NCBI WGS metagenome assembly MDSZ01 (sample SAMN05326647, study PRJNA326480) | marine metagenome | isolation source: seawater | place: Indian Ocean: North | collected 2010
TACCACCTGATTCAACAGAGAATATTCCACCACCTTATTATATTAATCCACGAGAGGAGACGGAAAATGATACTACAAGGAATACTTAGTGGTTTGGTATTGTTCTCAAGTTTTGCTATGAGAACACCTAATGATGATACAATTAAAAAAGATGATTATGAAATTGCTCTTGGATTTAAATCAGAGAACATATATTTTAAAAGAGATTGGGAACGAGAGTTAGGACAATCTTATATTGATGAAGAAATTTGGATAGTAATTGAACCAAATGGATTACCATTATATATGAAACCACAATATGTTAATAAAACATCTCGTGATTTAAAATATACTAAATTGGATACAAGAGCTAAAAAAGATTGGTTCAGTTTTGGACATACTCTTTTAATATCTGAAGATAAAACCGAACAAGGAACATCTATTGGAATTCATAGAAAAAGGAAAATCAATGATAAGTTAGAATTTGAATCTAAATTTGATGGTTATTATTTTAGAGATGAAGTTACTGGTGTTCATAGATTTGATATGGAAGATTATGTTTCATTGAATTGGAAGATAAATAAGAAACTTACATTATCAAATATATTTGATTATAATGATGTTAAGGGAAAAAAATATTACACATTTAAAGTAGGAGTAGAGTATGAGTTATAAAGATGATATAAAATTGTTTACATGGGTAGGAGTATTAAGTGGTTTATTTGCTGTATTATTATTAGCAGTTGTTCTTATCTTACCTTTTTGGTTACTATGGAATTGGGTTGCACCAATATTTAGTTTACCAACATTAACAATAATACAGGCATGGGGATTGTATTTATTAATACAGATTCTTCGAGTTCCTAATAATTATACACAATATGATTAAAGGAGTATTATATGAAACTTGCGGAAATTCATATTAAGTTGATAGATGCTTACGATGATGAAGATTGGGGTATAATAGAAGATTTAATTAGAGATATTGAAATAGAATTAAATACAACTGATAATATGAAAGAAAGAATAAATTCTTATGGTGATGATGATTGGGCAAACCCAGAAGAAGATTTTTAAGAGGGGCTGAATGGTATCGACTGGTGTTATTCGTTCCATTAGTGCAGCAGAGATTGGGGAGGTCTTGTTACAAAATCCCTATAACACGAATTGGCAATCAAGTCAATTACGCTTACGCTTAGTTCGTAGGCCATCCTACTTTGGATACCGATACTTAGATAGGATGTCGACATCGGTAAGAACTCACTTTAGTTAGAGGGAAGTTAGTGATTAAAGAAACTACCAGTTTTCAAGAGCTGTATATAACTTGACAAAGGTTGTGGATGACTAAAATTTGGAATCCAACTAAGCTGTAAATGACTGTGAAATGAAAACAGACAGGACGTGGGTTCGAATCCCACCAGCTCCACAAAGGTAAGTTGGCTGAGTGGCTAAAAGCACCAGACTGTAAATCTGGCTCCGAAAGGATTCGGTGGTTCAAATCCATCACTTACCACAAAATGAAAAGAGGTTATAAATGATAATAGAATATATTTTGTTAGGTGTTCTTTCACCGATAATTCTAAACTTAATGCATTTGATGGTTGGGATATATGTGGTAGTACAGAGGGGAAATATATTATCTTTAGGATTTTCAGGAGTAGGGTTTTTAACAAAATCAATTGGAATGATATTCTTATTATGGTTAGGGATATCAAAATTGAATTTGGATTACCAAATATTTGTACCATTACTTAGTTTCTTTTGGTTCTTTACACATATAGTTGAGGGATTTGTTATTCAACATTATATGAAACAGAACGAAAGTGAACTAATAAAAAATTTACAAATAAAATGAATTATAAACAAGTTAGGAGATATTTATTTATGAGTGAATATGATAAAACTTCGTATAATATTACGAGTATGAAGAATTTAAAATTATATCTTGGTTTTTTACTCTTCACCATTTTTAATGGTTTTGTATGGGTAAACCTATTTGAAGATTATAAAGAATTTCACCGACTTAGTGTCGTGGAATTGAAAGAGGAAAATACAAGGCTCAACAACATTGTTGATGAGTTTAAACTTGAAGGAATGAATGTGACTGTAACGATGTATCATCCAGTTCGTTATCAGACAGATTCTACACCGAACATTCTCGCGGATGGAACGCGTATTAGAGTACATAAGGCTAGTGAGTACCGATTTATAGCGGTGAGTAGAAATCTTCTGAAACAACATGGTGGATTTTTAGATTATGGTGATTTTATTGTTCTTAAAGGCACAGATGGAAAAGATGGAGTATATCAAGTACGAGATACTATGAATAAACGATGGGTAAATCGTATTGATATATTAGAGAGCCCAGGAACTAAACCTTATAAGTTTACAGAAGCAGAGATATTAAAAACTGATTTAGTAATTAATAGTAATTTAGTAAATAATGATTAAAAAAGGCTTGACAATTGAAAATTAATGTAGTATATTTAGGTTATAAAAATTATGAACAAATGGTTTTATGAACGCTCCAAGTTTGCGGAGTTTAAATCTAATACAACTTATCATGAGTTGTTAGGATTGAGTGATACTCAATTTGTTGAGTGGGCTCGTTTGCTAAGAAAAGAAGTAACAACACAATGGGATGAGTTTGGAACACCACCAGTAATTGGTGCTGATGAAGAAGGTATTATTAAAAAAATGTCCAAACTAAAAAGTAATCCATGTAATTTCTTAGAAGAAGATTTAACAGGTGATGAAGAATCTTTAGGATTAATTCAAAACTTTAATAAAGATGCAAGTGTTGTAAATCAATTCTTTCCAACAATGTTAAAAACAAAAATCAGTATTGGTAAATCCGCAGATAATGGTTTATCTATTTATGACCATTTTGCAGACCCTGATATGGAAGAAAAGTTTGTTAACATTATGAAGAGGGCAGTTAAACGAGACTCAATGTATAGTTGGAGTAGAAGTATTGTTAATAAGAAAGATGAAAATCCATTTTGGGATGGACAAACAGGAATGGAATTCATACAACAAGCTCATGAGGGTAAAATATTTAATGGTAAATATTCTGATTTAGATTTAGTATTAGCAAAAGTAAAAGATAATACTATGGATAATTATGGAACTATTAATGATGAGTATTCAGGTTTTAAAAATTTATATTTAAGTGCTGATGATGTTAATCATTGTGTAGAACAAGGTTGGTTAAACAAAAGACAAATATCTAATCTTGGTGATATTGTATCAAGTGTAGAATTAAAGAGTGGTAAGAAAAATACTTTTCATTATTTAATTAGGTGGTATAATAAAACTGATGGAATTTTTCCAAAGATATTACAAGTATTTAGATTAAGTTGTGGACAACCAGCAGTAAACTTTCCAGCACTTACAGCAAAATATATTTATGAAACATATACATCTCATGTAGAGGAACCAATAACTATTTATGATTCATCTTCAGGATGGGGTGGTAGAATAATTGGGGCAATGAGTTCTCGAAAGAAAACACACTATGTTGGAACAGACCCTAATCCAGATACCAAAGGTAGATATGAAGCAGTAGCAAATTTTTATAATAATAATTGTATAGATAATTTTTCAGAAAATTTTAGTAAGTTTTTCGAAGTTCAGAAACAATCAAATACATATAGAATGTTTGATGATGGTAGTGAGTTAATTGGGAACAATCCTGAGTTTCAAAAGTATAAAGGAAAGTTTGATATTGTTTTTACATCACCACCTTATTTTAATCGTGAACAATATTCTCAAGATGAAAATCAAAGTTTTAAAGCATACAATCAGTATGAAGATTGGAGAAAAAATTTCTTATATCCCACATTAAAAACAGCATATGAATATCTAAAACCAGATAGATATATTTTATGGAATATCGCATCAATCAAGATTGGTAAAGATACATATTATGATTTAGAGGGAGATTCAAAAAAGATTTTACAACATCTCGGTTGTGAATACAAAGGTAAATTAAAAATGTTAATGACCAGAATGGTAGGGTTAGACCCAACTAAAACTGGTATATTAAATTCAGTAAAACATCAAGGGAAAGCATATAAGTATGAACCTATATTTGTTTTCTATAAACCAAAGGAGTTAACTTGAAGAAAAGAAAAATAAAATGGAAAGTAATTGATAAATCTAAAGAAGGTTTAGAAGTTGGGGATTTTGTAATTCCAACTTTAACAGGAATTATGGAACAAGGTGAACCAGCTTATGTGGTTGAAAGTGTTAATGATGATGGAACATTCGGAGTAGTTCAAACTATAAGAACCTATCAACATAGAATGAATTTAAAAAGAAGGCAGTTGAAGAAATTATAAATGGAGATTGAAAAATGAAGCAATTAAATGAAACCCAGTTACAAGAAAATTGGGATAAACTAATAGGTGTATTGAATGATACCTTTGAAGGTGAGAGGTTAGAAAAATTACTAACTATGTATAATCATCTTCAAGATAGAATGATAGTTGCACCTGCATCAGCAAAAGAAGAATATCATAATTGTTATGTTGGTGGTTATGTAAATCATGTACTTCATGTATATGAAAACGCAAAGAGAGTATCAGAACTTTATGTATCTGGTGGTGGAAAGAAGAATTGGACAGATGAAGAACTGGCATTTTCTGCATTACATCATGATTTAGGTAAGGTTGGTGATTTGAATGAAGAGTATTATGTTCCACAAGATAATGATTGGAGAAGAAAAAATCTTGGTGAGGTTTTTACTTACAATAATGAAATACAAAGTATGAGAGTTACAGATAGAGCATTATTTATCTTACAACACTTTGGAATTACTTGTAGTTTAAATGAAACAATGGGAATTAAATGTTCTGATGGTTTATATGATGAATCAAATGAATTTTATTTAAAGGCCTATGACCCAAAGAAATCACTTAAAAATTCTTTACCACTTATTATACATTGGGCAGACCATATATCAACTAAGATTGAATTTGATTTGTGGAAATATGATGAAGAACAAGAAACAAAAAAAGTAAATAAATCAGTAAAGAATATTAAGAAGGCAGTAGAAACAGAAGTTGATACTAAACTTTCTGGTGATAATGCTAAGGATTTATTTGATGAACTATTCGGAGATAAAAAATGATTATAGAAATATTACTTGGAGTTACAATAATACTATCAGGAGTTCTTGGTTGGACAACTTACAATCAATTTCAAAAGGTAGAGAGATTAGAAGATTGGGTTGAGAATTATTCAGCAAGATTAATTCAAACTCAAAGAATACTATCAGAATTAGATTCAGAGGGTAAGTTTGAATCTGATGATGAGATAGGGGTAGTTTTTGAGGGTATCAAAAACGCAGTAAATGATTTAACATCAATCACAGAACAGGAGATATAATGCCAAGAAAAGCAAAAAAAGGCTCAACAAGATATTACTTTACAGATGTAACTGAAAGAGCAGTTATTCGTTATAATAATGAACCAAGAGCACATATAAGAAATAGAATTTATAATGACCATATTAGAATTGCCTTTGAGAAATTGGCAGAGAATATTATTCATACATTTAAGTTTTATTACTTTGATGTTCCGAGTGAAGATGTTAAACATGAAGTGGTTAGTTTCTTAGTTATGAATATGCATAAATTTACTGAGGGTAAGGGTAAGGCCTTCTCATACTTCAGTATTGTTGCTAAGAATTATTTAATTCTACATAACAATAATAACTACAAACGAATGAAACAACATGATGCCGAAGATGTAGTTGATTATAAAAGAGATGCTCTTAAAGATGCGGAAATTAAAGAAGTTCAAAATATGAAAGTTGAATATGTAGAGGAACTTGCTAAGTATTGGAAGAATAATCTTACGACTGTATTTAAAAGAAAAAAGGATTTAGATGTTGCTAATGCAGTTGTTGAATTAATTGAGATGAGAGATAATATTGATAACTTCAATAAGAAGGCCCTTTACATTTTAATTAGAGAAATGACTGGTTCTAATACACAACATATCACAAGAGTAATTAATGTGATGAAGAAACACCATAATAAATTACAAACAGCATATCTTACAACGGGTTCAATTGATACCAAATCAACAGGTAGTTGGAGTAATTTATAGATGGTAAAAGAGAGGTCAGGTAGACTTGAACAAGTATTCGTAATTCCACCTATTAGTGTTCTTGATATAAAATCTGGTAGATGGAAAAGACGAAAGAAATTATGGAAAGAACTTGGTATAGAAAGTGAATTAGGTAGAGAAGAAAATCTTTTAAGTCTTAGTGATTTGATGAATAGAATGGGACAAAATAGAACTTCAATATTTGACCCCGTTTTATGTGAATGTATTTATAGATGGTTTACAAAAGAAGATGATAAAATCTTAGATTGTTTTGCAGGTGGTTCAGTTAGAGGAATTGTTGCAAGTAAATTAAAAAGAAATTATACTGGTATTGATTTATCTAAAAATCAAATAGAACATAATATTATTCAAGGTAAAAAAATATGTGATACTCATATACCAAATTGGATACATGATAATTCCATAAATGTAGATAAGTTAAAAGGTAAATATAATTTTTTATTTTCTTGTCCACCTTATTATAATCTTGAACAATATTCAGATAACCCAGAGGATATTTCCAATATGGATTATAAAACTTTCTTAAAACAATATAGAGAAATTATTCATAAATCTTGTAATAAATTAGAAGATAATTCCTTTGCTGTATTTGTTGTTGGTGAGGTAAGAGAAAAAGATTCTTATGTTGGTTTAGTTCCAGATACTATTCAGGCATTTGAAGATGCTGGAATGTCTTATTATAATGAAATGATTTTATTACAAGAACCTGCAACTGCTGGTATGAGAGCAGAAAAATTTATGAACACAAGTAGAAAAGTTCCTAAGTCACATCAAAATGTTTTAATGTTTTCAAAGGGTAATCCAAAAGAAACTGCAAAACGATTAGGAAAATTTAAAGATAATTTTGAAGATTATATTATAAACACCAATAATAAATTTTGGTAAATAAAAAGGGAAGTTTTCACTTCCCTTTTTTATTTTAATACTACTTAGTTCCAAAGACTTTAGACCAAAAACCCTTTTTCTTCTTCTTACCTTTTTCACCAAGTTTCTTTCCTTTCTTCTTTTTCTTCTTCTTCACTTCTTCCATACCAGCTTTATTATTCATATCAGATGCTTGTGCAGTTGGAACTGAACCAAAGAGAATTAAAAGAGAAAGTATACCAGTTAGTATTGTCTTCATAATATACTCCTGTACTAACGCGTTAATAATCAACACATATGCGGTTGATTAAATATAAATATTTTAATATAACAAAAAAGGGTGAGAAAAATCCCACCCTTTTTTATTTACTTCTATCCGAATTAGTACTATTTACGGAATAAACCCACCAACACCAACAATGCGACGAGTCCAGCGAATCCAGATTCGCCGAATGTGTTTATGATTGATGTTAGGTTACCGATAACATTTACACCGAAGATACCAGTTCCAAAAATTACTTCAGAAACAGCACCTATGGCAACCAAGGATAAAAGAAGATGAGCTAAATCATCTACATATCCCTTAACTATTGTTATGATTTCCTTCATTTTTGTTTCTCCGTTATAGTCGGATTTCCACCGACTTAAATAACTATTGTATATATGAGACTTTCATGGGTTGATATATATTTATATATAAACATTTTTTGAAGTTTTAATATTTATTATTGATAATGTATAGGCAAAATTATGGCAAATGATTACGAAATATTTGAGGGTAAAACCTTATCAGATGTATTCAAAGACATCTATGATAATTCCAAAACCAATAAACAACAATTAGAAGTATTGATGAAAGAGGTAGTAGGGTTTATTAAAGATGGTGATACGGCTGTGCAAATAATACCTATGTTAAAAGAATATTTAGAAATAAATGTTAAAAATGATGAACAATTAGTTAAATTAGCAACCGTGGTTCAAAGAATAATGGCAGCTGAGGGAAGAATTAGTAACGATAGTGGAGATGAATTCGGACTTACAGATGCAGAAAAGAAACAATTAATGGATGCAATAGAAGACGATGTTCAAGAGTTACAAAGTCATTCTGATACTATTCAGGCGAGTTTGAATCAAGACTAAAGGATAAATAATGCCAGTAACATTAAAAGTTAAACAAACTACATCACCTGGTGTTGGTAAAGATAAAACTGGTTTAGTAACAGCACAAAGTCAAAATCTTATAAATAAATTAAATCAAGATAGTGACTTATTTTATGAATTAGAACCAGTTGAAGTATTGAATGTTTGTTTACAAGAAGAAGATTTACCACGAAGAAAAATAGATGGTGAACCTGACTATACTTATTATGGTGGTATAAAAGGTAGATTTTTACTTTCAGAAGATAATGTAAATATAAGTAGTTGTAGTTGGTTTAGACCATTGATGCCAGATATACAAAGAATACCTGTAGCAGGTGAAGTTGTATATGGATATGTTGATAATGGTGAAAGATATTATTTAGGATTTGTTCATTTAAATAATTCACCAACTAATATGGCAAGACCAGGTATTAGTAATTTAACAAATAAAAATGCAAATGTAAAACAATCTGACTTTACTTGGGATAGGTCACCAATGGTAAATTCAGATAAGTATAAACCTGGTTTTTATTATACAGCAGATAAAGATGTAAAACGACCTGTTATGTTTGAGGGTGATACAATTCTTAATGGACGATTTGGTAATATGATTAGATTAGGTAGTAACCAAATTGATGAACAAGAAATATCACCAAGTATAAAAATAACAAATGGCGTATCAGGATTTGTAAATGATAATTTAGCAGTTGAGTCTATTAAAGAAGATTTGAGTTCTATTAATATGACTTATAATGAAAAAGTAAACTTAGAACTACCAATAACATCTAAAGTAATACAAGACTCACTTGATTATGATAAGTCACAAATACAAGTTCGTAGTGATAGAATAATTTTTACTACACGAACAGATAGTATTGGATTATATTCAAGTGATAATGTTTCAATAGGTGCAGTTAATAAAATTGTAATGGAATCACCTGAAGTTAAGATAGGTGATGATAGTGGAACTGAACCACAAGTGTTGGGACAAATACTATATGATAAGTTAGATGCATTGGTTACTGCAATTGGTGGAGTGACTGGTATACCAACACCAACAGGCCCAACACCAGGACCTGTAAGTGCAGCACCTAATTGGAGTGCAGTAACAAGTGCTATGAGTGCAGTGAAAGATGCATTAAGTGATAAACATAGAATTGATAAGTAATGTCATTTGATACATTACAAGATAATTATAGAAGTAAAATGAACAATGGTCAGTTTTTTGAAACAACTGATGAATGTGCAGAGTTTATTGTGGATGAATATCACAATACTATAACAAGTGGTGGTGGTGCATATAATATGCAAACAGGAAATAAAGATTTAATATTAACACCAATGAAAGCAGGATTACAATCACAATCAGTATCAGTATTACTTGATGGTGTTGGTGCAGGATTAGTTTTATATTGGACGGCATTAACTAATGGTGTATTTGTAACTGCTGGTGGAACACCACCCACATCAACATGGGAATCTAATACATTAGATGGATTTTTAAATAATATGGGTAATTATTTTAAAGAACATTTAGATACGGTGATATTTACTAATACAAGTAGTGGTGCAACATTTAGTGGGGTATACACGGTTACATAAAGGAGTAATAACATGAAAAAAACAGAACTAATAAAAATAATAGAATTAGTAGTTCGTAAAGAAGTTAAAAAACAAGTCAATGAGATATTTATAAAGGAGAACAAACAATCTCTTAAGTCTCTCGCAAAAGAAACCATAAAAAATGTGGAAAAAATCAAACCTATTGAGAAAAAGGAAAAGGTTCAGTTTACAAAAAATGAGCCATTGAATGAAGTGTTAAATGAAACTATAGGTTTAAGTCAAGGTGAAACAGAAGATTCTGAATGGCCTACAATGGGTAATGGAACATTTGATTCATCACGAGCAGCAGAGTTGTTAGGTTATGGAGATGGTCTCGTAGCAGGTGGTGATAAAAAAGTTCAAAGAGAAATAGCAGCAGTCCAAACTATGAAAGAGGCAGGAGTTACTTCAGAACAATTACCAGATTCATTAAAGAATGCATTGACTCGTGACTATAGTGACTTAATAAATCATGATAAATTCAAGGGAAAAAAATAATAAATGGGTGTAAGAGCAACAGATAAAAATCCTGACAAGTTTGTCGGATTAAGATTTCCAATGACGAGTAATCTTTTTTCTACTTTTAACCAAAGTAAAACTTTATTAGAGCAAACTAAATCAAATCTTAGAAATTTGTTGTTAACATCAAAAGGTGAAAGACCTTTCCAACCAGAATTTGGTTCGGAACTAACAAATTTATTATTTGAACCAATCGTAGACGACTTTGATAATAAGATAGAGGAAACTATCAGAGATGCAATTGAAAATTGGTTACCTTATGTTAATGTTAATAATATATTCGTGGTTCAAGATGCAAGTAATCCTAATTTGGTACAAATACAATTAGAATACTTTATAGAGACTGAAAAAGAATCTTTAGAAAATATAACATTCAATTTTAATAGAAGTGTTGGAGCATAAAAATGTCTGATTATGGAACAAATAAAAAAGTAGTTAAAAAAGAAGTAAATTATCTTGGAAGAGATTTCTCAACAATAAGACAGAATATTATTGAGTTTGCAAAATCATATTTTCCAAATACATATAATGACTTTAATGAATCAGACCCAGGTATGATGTTCATAGAGATGGCAGCATATGTTGGTGATGTATTAAATTTTTATGTGGATAATCAATTTAGAGAAACATTAATTTTACAAGCAGAAGAGAAAAAGAATATTTATGATATTGCACAATCTTTAGGATACAAACCAAAAACAGCTTCACCTGCAACTGCAGAGATAGAAGTATCAATGAATGTTCCTGCAAAGGTAAATGCATCGGATGAGTATATTCCTGATTTAAGTTATGCTGGTATAATGAGTTCTAATAGTGTTGTATCATCAACAAGTGGTGTTGATTTTACTATGTTGGATGATGTTAACTTTAAAGTGTCAAGTTCATTAGACCCACTTGTTAAAGAGGCATTGGAACCATCAAGTGGTAATGTTCCAACAGAATTTAAATTAACTAAAAAGGCTCTCGTAAAAAGTGGTCAAAGAAAATCAGAAACATTTACATTTACTTCTGCAAAAAAGTTTGACAAAATTGTTTTATCTGAACCTAATGTAACTGAGGTTATTTCTGTAACAGATAGTAATGGTAATAATTGGTATCAAGTTCCTTATCTTGCACAAGATACCGTATATGAAGATGAAGAAAATTCTACAACCAATGACCCAAACCTTGCACAATATGCAAACGATACACCTTATCTATTAAAATTAATTAAAACTTCAAAAAGATTTTCAACAAATATTAGAGGAACAGATTTAAAAACAGAATTATTGTTTGGTGCTGGTATATCAGATAATCCTGATGAAGAAATAATACCAAATCCAGATAGTGTTGGTTCTTCTTTAGGAGTAGGTGTTTCAAAGATAGATGAAACATTTGACCCAAGTAATTTTTTAAAAACAAAAACTTTTGGTCTTGCACCAAGTAATACAACTTTAACCGTAAAATATAATCATGGTGGAGATGTTGAACATAATGTAATTTCTAATACCATCACAAATTCAAGTGATGTAACTTTTACAATTACAGGTGATAATTTAGATTCAACAAAAAAACAAACTGCAGAAGAAAGTTTATCTTTTACAAACCCAAAACCTGCATCAGGTGGTAGTGGTGAGGAACCAATAGAATCTATTCGTTTAAATGCAGCATCTATATTTAATGCACAAGGTCGTTCAGTAACACAAAAAGATTATATTACAAGAATATATTCATTACCACAAAAATATGGTAATATTGCAAAAGCATTTATTGTTCAAGATGAACAATTAGAAGCGGTTGGTCAATTACAAGTTATTGACGGAGAGGTAGTAGACACA
>MDSZ01018536.1_pt1 | contig 12056 bp, 9 predicted proteins | sample 811201 | NCBI WGS metagenome assembly MDSZ01 (sample SAMN05326647, study PRJNA326480) | marine metagenome | isolation source: seawater | place: Indian Ocean: North | collected 2010
AAAATTAAACAAGATTTTGAAATCAAATCTGATATAGGATTGAGTAACTACTTAATAGGTAAAGTAGAAAAAAAAGATGTTATTTTTAAAACAGAACTACAACATCTTAATGTGATACCATCTGGGCCAACTCCTCCAAATCCTGCTGAATTACTTGAAAGTAAAAAAATGATTGAATTAATCACTATGCTTAAAAAAGATTATGATTGTATTGTTCTCGACACTCCTCCAATAGGTCTAGTTACAGATGGGGTTGTTCTTATGAAGAATGCTGATATTAGCTTATTTGTAGTTAGGCATAATTATACTAAGATTAAATCCTTAAGTATTGTAAATAACTTGCATCATCAGAAAATAATACAGAATTTAAATATCATTATCAATGATTTTTCATACGAGGATAACAGTTATGGATACGGTTATGGATACGGCTATGGAACAGATGGTTATGGTTACTACGCGGAGGATTCTTGATAAGAATAATTTACTTGCACTGTTTCTATTGAAATGAAAAATCTATCTTATGTTTCAGCTTTAATTCCAGTAATTGTACTAATTATACTGCTTAGCTTTAATCTTTATGTGTTTGGTGATCTTTCTTTAGAAGGAGCAAATCAACTTGCCCTACTTTTTGCAGCATCAATTGCTTTTATAATTAGCTTATTACATGGGGTTAAATGGAAAGAATTACTAGAAGGAATCAAAAAAAGCATAGGTGCAACTACTTCAGCAATGATTATACTTCTTCTTATTGGTGCATTAACAGGAACTTGGCTGATAAGTGGAATTGTTCCAGCAATGATATATTATGGTTTACAGATTTTAAATCCAGATATATTTTTATTTGCCACATGTATTATCTGTGCTATCGTGTCGCTATCAACTGGAAGCTCATGGTCTACAATTGCAACTGTTGGAATTGCTTTACTTGCGATTGGAAACACCTTAGGAGTGTCTAATGGAATTACTGCTGGGGCAATTATATCTGGAGCATATTTTGGAGATAAGATGTCGCCTTTGTCAGACACAACAAATCTAGCTCCAGCTATGAGTGGAGTTAGATTATTCTCACACATTAAATATATGATGTATACAACCATTCCCTCTTTCTCTATTACATTGCTTATTTTCTTATTTATTGGTTTAAAATACGACTCACAAATATCGTCAGATCAAATCCAAGAGATGCTTTCGGTTTTATCTAAATCATTCAATATTACGCCACTTTTATTCATAGCTCCAATTCTAGTGATAATTATGATTATAAAAAAAATACCTGCTATACCTTCTTTATTCTTTGGTATTTTTATAGGAGGGGTTTTCTCAGTTATTTTTCAATCTCACATTATTAATGAATTATCTAATAAAGAAGAATCAAATTTAAAAACAACTTATCAGGTAGTAATTAATTCAATGAGTAGTGAATTGAATTTTACAAATATCAATAGAAAAATAAATAATATAATTCCTATAGAGTATAGCAATAGTAATAATACGGTTCAAATACAATACGATTCTGCTATGAAATTAGATCAGGATCATCCGGCAAAGATTGAGGCAAACAAAAGACAAGATTTATTAAAATCTGGAGGTATGTCTGGTATGTTAAATACAATATGGCTAATTATCTGTGCAATGTGCTTTGGTGGAGTTATGGAATCTGGTAAACTGTTAGAGAGAATAAGTCGTCCTATTATTAATCGAGCAAAGAAAACGGGTAATCTAATTACTTCAACTTCAGGAACTTGCATTTTCTTTAACCTTACAACTGGAGATCAATATCTAAGTATAGTGGTTCCTGGAAGAATGTTTGCTAATGCATACAATGAAAGTGGACTTGCCCCTGAAAACTTAAGTAGAACACTTGAAGACAGCGGAACAGTAACCTCAGTTCTTGTTCCTTGGAACACTTGTGGTGCAGCTCAATCAGCAGTTTTAGGAGTTGCAACCTTGACTTACTTGCCTTTTTGTTTTTTTAACATCATCTCGCCATTCATGACGATTGTTTATGCATATATGGGATTTAAGATAAAGAAGCTAAACAAATAAATCTTTGAGCTTATTAATAGTATAATCTATCTCTTTCTTAGTATTGAGTTTGCTAAAAGAAAAGCGAACTACCGTTTGTTCAGGATTGGGATTGATAGCAGATATAACATGGGATCCTTTTGAAGTTCCCGAAGAGCATGCGCTACCAGATGAACAGAAAATACCATTAATATCTAAATTAAACAACAACATTTCAGAGTTATTGTTCTTTGGAAAAGCAACACTTAAGACTGTATAAAGGCTATTTTCTAAATCAAGACAATTTCCTAAAAAATTAATATCCGGAATTGATTTTTTTAAAGCTTCAATCATATATATCTTTAAAGATTTGATGTATTCTTCGTCTTTAGCAAGATTAGCATATGCAATCTCCATAGCTTTTGTTAGGCCTAAAATGGCCCAAATATTTTCGGTACCTGCTCGCATATTTCTTTCTTGTGAGCCTCCTAGTATAAATGGGGTTATTCTTAAGTTTTCATTTATATAAAGAAAACCTACTCCTTTTGGCCCATGAAATTTATGGGCTGAAGCTGATAAAAGCTGTAAATTTATAGAATTTAAATCGAATAAATAGTGGCCTATTGTCTGAACAGTATCTGAATGAAAAATCGCATCATAATTTTTACATATTTGACCGATTTCATGAATTGGCTGAATAGTTCCTATTTCATTATTAGCATGCATAATAGAAACAAATGTTCTTGGATTATTTGACAATAAATCCTCTAAATGCTTAAGATCTACAAGCCCCTTGTAGTTATAATTTACATAACTTAATTTAATTCTTTCCTTATTAGTTAACTCTTGAAGAGGATACAATACAGCATGGTGAGATAAGGGTGATGTAATTGCATGTTTAATGTTGTAATCGAAAATACTTCTCTTTATTGCCATATTATCAGACTCAGTACCTCCAGAAGTAAAAAAAATAGTGCCGGGTGAAGTGTTTAAAAGACATGCTATCTTGCTTCTACAGTCTTCTACTAGAACCTTGGCTTTTCTTCCAGCTTCATGTACTGATGATGGGTTAGCATATATATCATGCATTGATTGAGTCATGATTTCAATAACTTCTGGCAGAAGTGGTGTGCTAGCTGCATTATCCAAATATACTTTCATGATTCTAAAATTTTACTAATAGTACGTATTGTATTATCGGCTAACGACTTGGCTCTATCGCTACTAATGCTTTCTGTATAAATACGTATTATAGGCTCAGTATTAGATTTTCTTAGATGAACCCATTCATTCTTATAATCAATCTTTATTCCATCATTTGTATCTATTTTTTCATTTCTATATTGGAGCTTCAACTCTTTAAAAATTTCATCTAAACATGTCTCTTTTTTGAGTTCGATTTTTCTTTTTTCCATATAATACTTTGGGTATGAATCTCTAAGTTGAGTCATTTTCTTTTCTTTCTTAGATAAATGACTTAAGAAAAGGGCTATGCCAACTAGAGCATCTCTACCATAATGTAATTCAGGATATATTACCCCACCATTACCTTCACCACCAATAATAGCATTTGTGAGCTTCATTTTTTCAACTACATTTACCTCTCCTACAGAACTGGAATTATACATAGCCCCGTGTTTTTCTGTTATGTCCTTTAATGCTCTTGTTGAAGAAAGATTAGAAACGGTATTTCCTAACTTTTCACATAGAACATAATCAGCAACAGCAACTAGCGTATATTCTTCTCCGAACATACTACCATCTTCGCAAACTAAAGCTAAGCGATCTACATCAGGGTCTACAACAATACCTAGATCTGCTCCAGTTTGCTGAACTTTATTTGATATATCAGATAAATTCTCTTCTAATGGTTCAGGGTTATGCGGAAATAATCCATTTGGATTACAATATAATTCGATGCATTCTACTCCTAATCTATCTAATAGTGCTGGAACAGCAATACCTCCTGTAGAATTAACTGCATCTACTACAATTTTAAACTTTGAATCTTTAATCGATTCAATATCAACTAAAGGTAAATTAAGAATCTTGTCTATGTGAATAAGATGGTAATTTTCTTGTTTTGTATACACCCCTAAATCTTTAACTTGCTTATAATGAAAATACTTCTCATATGAAAATTCTAAAATCTTTTTACCATCAGCTTCAGATATAAATTCGCCATCATGATTTAATAACTTTAATGCATTCCAATTTCCTGGATTATGACTTGCAGTTATGACAATGCCACCAGAAGCTTTCTCTAGCTGTACAGCCATTTCAACAGTAGGTGTTGTTGAAAGTCCCAAATCTAATACATTTAAACCACTAGCCATTAAAGTGCTTGAAACAATATTAGATATCATTAATCCTGATACACGAGAATCACGGCCAATTACAACTAAATCTGAATTAGATTTTGGATTATTATATATCCATAAAGCGTAAGATGAGGTAAATCGAACAATATCTAATGGGGTAAGAGATTCTCCAACCTTACCTCCGATTGTGCCTCTAATTCCAGAAATAGATTTAATTAAAGTCATTTGATTTTTTAGCAAAATTACATAATAATGTTTATTAGATTAGATTTAAAAAAACATTAATAAATTAAATATCAATTATTTTATCTTTGTAGTGTGAAAAAATTTCTCAATCTTTTCTTAAAAGGCATAGCTATAGGTATAGCAAATATAATCCCGGGGGTTTCAGGGGGTACAATTGCATTGATTACTGAAGTCTATGAAGACTTGATTAATTCGATTAAATCATTTGATATAAAAGCTTTAAAACTTCTAAGAAGTTGTAAATTTTATAAACTTTTGGAACACATTAATGCTAAATTTCTTTTTCCTATTTTGTTTGGCTTAGTTTTTAGTGCAATTTTTTCTGCAAAATTACTTAGTAATCTTTTTGAAAAAGAAAATGATTCTTTGGTATGGTCGTTATTTTTTGGATTGATTTTATCTTCAGTTTATTTTATTGGAAAAAGAGTAAAGAACTGGGATAAGAATAATATTATTATTCTAATCTTCGGTTTTATAATTTCTATATCTCTATTATTTTTAACTCCAGCAAGTGAAAATGACAATTTATTTTTTGTTTTTTTATGTGGCCTTATAGGTATAATTGGAATGATGGTTCCTGGACTCTCTGGTTCTTTTATCATTATTCTTATGGGAAACTATGCGCTTATGTTAAACTTCCTTGAGAAGAGCTTTATGTTACAAAAAGATGCTTTAATATTATTGAGTGTTTTTATTTTAGGTAATATTATTGGTCTTTTGAGTTTCTCAAGATTGATAGCGTGGTTGTTAAAAAATTATAAAGATCAATTACTATCGCTATTAACTGGCTTTATCTTAGGCTCTCTAATGGTGATTTGGCCTTGGCAAGAATGTCAGAAATGGCTAGATATAGAAAAAAAAGAAAAATGCTTAGAGGTAATCAGATATCTTCCTAATTTGAATATAGAGCTTTTATATCATGCATTATTAATGTTGATTGGTTTTTTGATTGTGTGGTGGCTAGAAGTAAGTAATCTAAAGAAAACTAATTGAAAAATTTTGGCTTAATTGGCATAAATCTATCTTCTTCTTTTTCAAGGAAGTATTTTGAAAATAAATTTAAAGATGAAAAGATTAATGATTGCACTTATAGAAATTTAGAGATTCCTTTAGAGCTTTTAAAAGATTCTATATCTAAATATAATTTGAAGGGGTTTAATGTTACGATGCCGTACAAAACTTCTATCTTACCTCTTCTTGATGAATTGTCTAATGAGGCAAAAATTATTGGAGCGGTTAATACTGTATTGATTAAGAATAAAAAACTGATTGGATTTAACACTGACAGTATTGGTTTTGAACTTGCTTATTCTTCAATTCTCAAAAACAATAAATATGTAATAATATTTGGTAATGGAGGGGCTTCAAAATCAGTACAGTATGTTTTAGACAAGTTAAATATAAAGTATCTTGTTATTAGTCGGAAATTGGCAAACTATCCAACGATTACCAATAAAGTTTTACGTAGTTATAAGGTTCTTATTAATACAACTCCTTTAGGAATGAACTCGTTTCTTGATAAATGTGTTGATATTCCTTATGACAGTTTAACAAGTAAGCATTTCCTTATAGACCTAATCTACAATCCAGAAGAAACATTGTTTTTAAAAAAAGGAAAACAAAAAGGGTCAAAAATTGTAAATGGTAAAAAAATGTTAGAAATTCAAGCTGATGAAAGTTGGAAAATATGGAATACTAAATAAATTCTGTTAAATTAATAAAATGGCTATTAAAAAAAATGAGATGATTTTTAATCTAAGTTCTGATTTTATTCCAACTGGGGATCAGCCAAATGCCATTTTAAGCCTTGTAGATGGATTGAATCAAAATAACAACTACCAAACACTTCTAGGAGTAACGGGTTCTGGTAAAACATTTACCATTGCAAATGTAATTCAAAAAGTAAATAGGCCAACTTTAGTGCTAAGTCATAATAAAACATTAGCAGCACAGCTTTTTAATGAATTTAAAAATTTCTTTCCAGATAATCTAGTAGAATATTTTGTTTCATACTATGACTATTATCAACCTGAGGCATATATTCCTTCAACCGGAGTATATATAGAGAAAGACCTATCAATAAACGAAGAGATTGAAAAATATAGACTAAGAGCTACATCAAGTCTATTGTCTGGAAGAAAAGATGTGATTGTAGTTGCATCAGTTTCATGTATATATGGTATAGGAAATCCTAATGATTTCGATAATGGAGCTATATACATAAAAATAGGTGGCAAGTATGGAAGAAATGAGATTATTAAAAATCTAATAGAAGCTCTGTATGTAAGAACTAGTGAAGATTTAAGTCTAGGAAATTTCAGAGTACGTGGAGATATTTTAGACATTTTTCCTCCATATGAAAACAATATCATAAGAATTAACTTCTATGGTGACGAAGTAGAAGAAATAGAAGTTATTAATATAGATAACGGTTTAGCCATTCATTCTGTAAAAGAAATAAATATTTTTCCTGCAAATATCTTTGTAAGCTCTATTGAAAAAACAAATCAAGTAATACCAGAAATTCAAAAAGACTTAATCAATCAAATCGATTTTTTTGAAGACAAAAATTTAAATATAGAAGCCAAAAGGATTAAAGAAAGAACAAATTTTGATATTGAAATGATGAGAGAGCTAGGCTATTGTTCAGGAATCGAGAACTACTCTAGATATTTTGATAAACGTAAAGCAGGATCAAGACCTTTCTGTTTATTAGATTATTTTCCTAAAGATTACTTAACTATAATTGATGAAAGTCATGTGGCAATTCCTCAACTTAAAGCTATGTATGCTGGTGATAGAGCTAGAAAAGGAAATTTAGTAGAATATGGATTTAGACTACCAGCAGCTCTAGATAATAGGCCTCTAAAATTAGAAGAATTTGAAGAAATAAGTAATCAAACAATCTATGTTAGTGCAACTCCATCCGATTACGAGCTGCAGAAATCAAAGGGGGTAGTTGTCGAACAAATAATAAGACCAACTGGCTTAGTAGACCCAAAAATAGTAATCAGATCAAATAAAAATCAGATAGATGATTTAATAGATGAAATTAATTACAGAATAAATAGAAACGAAAGAGTGTTAATTACAACCTTAACAAAAAAAATGGCAGAAAAACTTAGTAGTTATTTTTCAAATTTAAAGATTAATTGTCGTTACCTACACTCTGATATCGATACGATAGATAGAGTAGAGATTTTACAAAACCTAAGAGAAGGTGTATTTGATGTATTAATTGGGGTGAATCTATTAAGAGAAGGATTAGACTTACCAGAAGTTAGTTTGGTAGCAATAATGGATGCTGATAAAGAAGGGTTTTTGCGTTCAGAAAGATCACTAACTCAAACTGCAGGAAGAACAGCTAGAAACAAGAATGGACTTGTAATAATGTACGCTGACAAGATTACAGATTCTATGCAAAGAACAATTGATAAAACAGAAAAAAGAAGAGAAAAACAATTAAGATATAATAAAAAAAATAATATCACTCCTGTTCAAATAATTAAAAAGAAAAACAACTCATTAATTAAAAAGAAAACTCAAGAAAGAGAAATTAATATGAATCTTGATAATGCAAATAACATGAGTAATAAGAAACTGAATGAAGAGATAATAAAAACAAAAAGAAAAATTCAAAAATTATCCAAAGAACTTGACTTTATTGAGGCAGCAAAATTGAGAGACTACTTATATCAATTACAAAATTTATTATTGAAACAAGATTAAAAAAAACGGGCTTTCGCCCGTTTAATAATAATTCTATTTTACGTAAAATTAGTTTTAAGCCGCTACAATATTCTTTGCAACAGGGCCTTTGTCACCTTCCTCAGCTTCAAATGTTACAGCTTGACCTTCTTTCAAAGTTCGATAGCCATCAGATTGAATTTCTTGAAAATGAGCAAAATAATCGGTTCCATCAGACCCTTGGATAAATCCATATCCTTTAGCAGAATTGAACCATTTTACTGTACCTTCCATATTCTTTTTTTTAAATTAATACTACGCAGGTTTATGTATTATCCTGCAAAAACTTGGCAAATATAAATAAAATGCCTTTATAAAAGCATCTTTCTTTTGTAAGAAACTAAAGTATTTTTGAGTAGCATTGCAATTGTCATGGGGCCTACTCCACCTGGAACAGGAGTGATATAACTACATTTCTCGGATACGTTTTTGTAATCTACATCACCATCTAATTTCCAGCCACTTTTAGTTTTAGTAGATTTTGTTCTTGTTATCCCTACATCGATAACGCAACATCCTTTCTTTACCATTTCAGAAGTAATAAAATTAGGTATTCCTATGGCAGATACAAGGATATCAGCCTCTAAACAAATTTCTTTCAGATTCTTTGTTTTGGAGTGCGCTAAAGTCACAGTACAATTTCCTGGGTAATTATTCTTAGACATTAAGATGCTAAGTGGAGATCCCACAATATTGCTGCGTCCAACAATTACACATTTCTTTCCTAGAGTTGGGACTTGATACCTTTTTAACAATTCTAATATACCAGCAGGTGTTGCGGGTAAAAAAGTGTCCAGACCCAAGACCATTCTTCCAATGTTATTTGGGTGAAAACCATCAACATCCTTATCAGAAGAAATTGTATGAGTTACTAACTGCTCATTTAAATGTTTAGGTAGCGGCAGTTGTACAATTAGTCCGTCTATATCATTATCTTTATTAATAAGTTTAATTTCATTACATAATTCTTCTTCTGTAACCAAATCATCTAAACGTACTAAAGTTGAATTAAATCCTACTTTTTTACACGCTTTAACCTTTGCATTTACATAAGTTTCACTTGCTCCATTATTTCCAACTAGTATTGCAGCTAAGTGAGGGGCTCTCATTTGATTAGAGCTGAACTCTTCAACCTCAATCTTTATCTCTTTTTTAACTTCCTCTGAAGTTTCTCTACCATTTAAAATTTTCATGTATACTATTTAGTTCGAAACTGTTGATTTTGCAACATATCCATCATCTTATTTGATCCTGAACCTTGCATACTACGCATCATTTTACTCATTTGTGAAAACTGCTTAATTAATTGATTAACCTCTTGAATAGATTTTCCACTCCCTAGAGCTATTCTTTTTCTTCTTGATCCATTGAGAATCTTAGGGTTTTTTCTTTCCAAAAGAGTCATTGACCCAATAATTGCTTCAACACCATCAAAAGCATTATCATCAATATCGATATCTTTAATCTTAGATCCGATTCCTGGAATCATACCCATTAAATCTTTTAAATTCCCCATTTTCTTTATCTGGTGAATTTGTTTTAGAAAATCATCAAAACCAAATTGATTTTTAGCAATCTTTTTTTGCATTTTTCTTGCCTCATTTTCATCAAATTGTTGTTGTGCTCTTTCCACTAAAGAAATTACATCACCCATTCCCAAAATTCGATCAGCCATTCGATCAGGATGAAAGACATCTATACCATCCATCTTTTCACTTGTACCAATAAATTTAATTGGCTTATCAACCACAGATCTTATTGTTAATGCAGCACCTCCTCTTGTATCTCCATCAAGCTTTGTAAGAACAACTCCATCGTAGTCTAAATAATCATTAAAAGTTTTTGCAGTATTGACAGCGTCTTGCCCTGTCATTGAATCTACAACAAACAGAATCTCGTCAGGATTTATCTCAGATTTTATTGAGGTTATTTCGTGCATCATTTGTTCATCAATCGCAAGTCTACCAGCTGTATCTATAATTACAAGATTATGACCATTCGATTTTGCATGTTTAATAGCGTTATTAGCAATCTGAACAGGTTCTTTATTTTCTCTTTCTTCATAGAGGTCAACGTTAATCTGCTCTGACAATACATTAATCTGATCAATAGCCGCTGGCCGGTAAACATCACACGCTACCAATAAAGGTTTCTTTTTTTTATTTTTTTTTAAATGCAGTGCTAACTTAGCAGAAAAAGTAGTTTTACCTGAACCTTGAAGTCCTGCAATAAGAATAATTGACAGATTTTGATTAAGATTAACATCTGAGAAACTACTTCCCATAAGTTCAGCAAGCTCATCTCTCATTATTTTAGTTAACAGTTGACCAGGTTTTACTGAACTTAAAACTTTTTGACCTAAAGCTTTTTCTTTTACAGTATTAGTAAATTTTTTTGCAGTTTTATAATCTACATCGGCAGTTAACAGCGCCTTTCTAATCTCCTTCATAGTTTGCGCAACATTAATCTCAGAAATACTACCGCTTCCTTTAAGAGTTTTAAAAGCTCTTTCTAATTTTTCAGATAAATTCTCGAACATATTTACAAAAATAAAAATAGAAGATGAAAAAATTAAAGTTTAATCTATTATTTCGCCATAAAGATCATAATGATCAGCTTTTGTGATTCTAACTTTTCTAAATTCCCCAAATCTCACGTATTTATTAGTTGCAGGAACTATAACTTCATTATCTACTTCAGGGGAATCAAATTCAGTTCTTCCAATAAAAAAATCTCCTTCTAAACGGTCAAAAAGTACGGTTAATGTTTGTCCTACTTTATTTTGGTTCTTTTTTAAAGAAATACTCATTTGTACATCCATTAACTGCTGAAGTCGATCCTTTTTTAATTCTTCAGATACAGTTTCTTGTAATTTATATGCATGAGTATCCTCTTCATGAGAATAAGTAAATACTCCTAGCCTATCAAACTTCATTAATTTTACCCAATCTTTTAATTCATTAAAAATTTCTTCATTCTCTCCTGGATAACCCACAATCAATGTAGTTCTTATAGCAATATCTGGCACCTTCCTTCGAAACATTTGCAGCAGATCAGTGGTTCTTTCATAAGTCGTTCCTCTTCGCATTGATTTTAATATTTGAGTATTTATGTGTTGTAAAGGTATATCTATATAATTACAGACTTTTTTGTTAGTTCTTATCACTTCTAAAACATCTTCTGGAAATCCAGTTGGAAAACAATAATGTAAACGTATCCATTCAATACCATCAACTTCAGAAATTTTACTAAGCAAGCTACTTAATGCTCTTTTTTTATAAATATCTAATCCATAAAAAGTTAAATCTTGAGCAATTAAAATGATCTCTTTAACACCATTTCTGGCTAAATTTTCTGTCTCATTAACTAAATCTTCAATAGGCTTAGATTTATGCTTACCTCTCATTAAAGGAATTGCGCAAAAAGAGCAAACTCTATCGCAGCCTTCAGATACTTTTAAATAAGCATAATGTTTTGGTGTAGTAATTTTTCTATCTCCTAGTAATTCGTGCTTGTATTTAGCTCCTAATGCTTTTAGAAGCTCAATCATATCTGATGTTCCAAAATATTGATCAACATTACTAATTTCTTTCTGTAGATCTGTTTTGTATCTTTCAGAAAGACATCCTGTTACAAAAAGTTGATTAATTTCACCTTTCTCTTTTCTTTCGACTTGAGCTAATATAGTTGTAATCGATTCCTGTTTTGCATTTTTTATAAATCCACATGTATTAA
>MDSZ01246358.1_pt1 | contig 12054 bp, 5 predicted proteins | sample 811201 | NCBI WGS metagenome assembly MDSZ01 (sample SAMN05326647, study PRJNA326480) | marine metagenome | isolation source: seawater | place: Indian Ocean: North | collected 2010
AGCAGTTGGAGGTGCTGATTATAATATGTCTTCAACTCAAATATTTATACCTTCTGGTCAAACTACTGGATCCATTACAATTACTGCAATTGCAGATAATCTAGTTGAGTTAGATGAAACAGTTATTTTAGATATAGATCAAATTGCAAATGGTATTGAAGATGGTGTACAGAGGGAGACAATAACCATAATTAATGAAAATGAGCCAAGAGTTAATCTTTCAGTAGATAAATCTATTTTAATTGAACCTCAACAAGGAGGAGGGGGAGCTGCTGGAGTTATTATGAGAAAAATACCAATAGGAGTAAAAAGAATAAATGTTGATAAGCCTAATGGTGGAGAAATATTAGACACCCTTAATATCAGAAAGTTTATGCAACAAAATATTAATTATGATAATTGTAGATTATCTCTTGAATTGGAATCTTTTGATGAGGGGCTTCAAATATATTTTGATAATGATTTATTACTTTATTTTAATATTCTACATTGGCAAAATCAAGATCAATTCAATCAGGGTGGTAAGTTTGATTTGGATCAAGATGGAACTTGGGAGCCATTAGAAGGTGAAGGTAATCCGAGATTAATTGCTGAAAATGGAACAATTGTATTAACAGCAGAAACATTATCAGGTCAAAGAGAAGATGTATTGCAATATATGGATAACACTAAGCCCAATTGGGTACATGTTACTCAAAATATAAATACAAATCAATGTATGGCTATAAATAAAATTGTTATTGGAAATACTGATACAGGAGGAGGATCAAAATTTGTAACAAAAGTTATAGGTACTGCGATGAGTTCATCAGTTTTATCTAATAGTGCTAATGTCATTGCATCCATCGATAATCCAATATCTAAAGACATTACAGTAAATTTAATAACTGATGGATTAGCATCTAATGGTAGTGATTACGATCTTAGTTCTAATAGTATTACTATTTCTGCTGGATCACTTTCTTCATCTACATCAGTTGTAATGAAAGATGATGGTATATACGATACAAATGAAAATATTCTTGTTGGAATTAGTAGTGTTACAAATGCCAGGGCTACTATTGCTCAACCTGGATCATCACAGGGTTTTGTGATGATAAATATTGCAGATGCAGCTTTTGGAGCTCCTGAAGTTTCAATGAGTTTAGATAAATCAATTATATCTGAGTCAGGAGGAGTTTCTGTTCTTACTTTTACATTGGATGAATTTGTCTCTGAAAATGTATCTATATCATTATCAACTTCTGGTACTGCTACAGGAGCTGGGGTTGACTATACTTTACTATCTCCTGTCATAATTCCTGCTGGACAATTGACAACTAGAGTTGATGTAAAAGCAATAGAAGATTTGATTGACGAAAATAATGAAACAGTAATTGTTGATATTTCTTCTGTAACAAATGCTGATGAGCTTGGTACTCAGCAAGTAGCGATAAATATTGTTGATAATGACAATCCGCCTGTATCATTATCACTATTTGTTGATAAAGATACTATTAGTGAATACAATGAGACTGCTACTGTGACGGCTAGATTAAGTGCAGTATATGATCAAGATTATAATGTTAAAATAAATTTAGCAGGTTCTGCAACTGAGGGAGTAGATTATAATGTAGACTCCATGACCATTACTATCCCAAAAGGATCTATATCTGGTAGTTTTAAAATCAATTCAATAAATGATTTAATAGTTGATAATAGTGAAGTAATTAATGTGAATTCAAATAACTATGTAAATTGGTCTAACACTCATCCTGATGACGCAGGAGTATCACAAAATTTTGCTTATATGTATATTAATCCTAATGGTCCTTGGGCGGATGATGTAGATGGTTTTTCTGCTAAACATATTCTTGAGTATGATAGTTTGTTAACTGATCTTGCTAATTATGATTATTTAGGACAGTATTCTGGACATAGCTATTTTGTTTCTAAGACCACATCATCTTGGAGTGATGCAAAAATTTCAGCACAATTGGCAGGTGGAAATTTAGCTATTATTAAATCATATCAAGAGAATAAATTACTTGATACGATGACTACTAAATTACTTGGAAATAATACGATACCAGCCTGGATAGGATTGTATCAAGATACATCAGATTCAAGTTACTCAGAACCTGCTGGTGGTTGGAAGTGGATTGATGGAAGTTATCTACAAGATATTGATCAAGTTTCTATAACCATTTATGATGTAATATTAGATAATGACTTAGATGGAGTGATAGATAGAATTGATGTCGATGATGATAATGATGGAATATTAGATGAATTTGAATTTTCGTTGGATGATGACGGTGATGGAATACCTAATCATTTTGATCTTGATGTAGATAATGATGGATGTTTTGATGTAATAGAGGCTGGTTTTACAGACGGAGACGGTGATGGTATATTGGGTGATTCACCTATTACAGTTGATAGTATTGGTAGGGTAATAAGTGGTGTTGATGGATATACCGAGCCAGTTGATGAAGATTTTAATTTAATTTATGATTATAAGGAAAAAGGTAGTTCTATAAGGATAATAACTCAACCAAAACATATTAGAATAATTGAATCAAAAGACAGTATTGTAAATATAGAAACCATTTCGGATGGAAGTGCAGGCTATTTATGGCAGGTTAGTAAAGATACTGGTAAGACATGGGAATTTTTAGCTAGTCAAACATCAAGTTACTACGTAGAAAATGCTCATTTAGATTATAATGGAAGAATATTCAGGGTATTTGTATCTACCCCTTCTTTCCCATGTGGTTCTACAATAGAGTCAGATACTTTTACCATAACTGTACTTCCTGATTATGAAAGAGATGGAATACCAGATGAAATTGATTTAGATGATGATAATGATGGTATTTTAGATACTGAAGAAGGGATTGGTGATTTAGATGGTGATGGAATACCTAATTATTTTGATTTAGACAGCGATGGTGACGGTTGTTTTGATGTAATAGAGGCTGGTTTTACAGATGGAGACGGTGATGGTATATTGGGTAATTCACCAGTGGAAGTTGATAGTGAAGGTAAGGTAATAGGAACAAGTAATGGATATACTATTCCTGTAGACAACAACTTTAATGGTTCGAAAGATTATTTAGAGCCTGGTATTGAAATTGAAATTCTATCTTTATTTGAATTATATAACTTTTTGGTTGAATTTGATACTTTAGTTTTAAACACAGGAATAAATAGTGGTGATTTTACATATGAATGGCAAGAAAGTAAAGATTTAGGGCTCACATGGAATACAATATCAGATACTCTAATTGATGGAGTAAACTACAAAGGAATTAATTCATCAGAGTTGAAAATTTTTCCACTAGAAATGTATATGCATACGTATAGATATAAATTAATAATTCGTAATTCAGGATTTGTTTGTGGTGAAACAATTACCACTGATGAATCTATATTGGAGGTTTATGATAAAGTATTGCATGTACCTACAGGATTTTCACCTAATGGTGATGGAATCAATGATACATGGAGAATTGCTCGATTACAAATTTATCCAAATAATATCGTGAAAGTGTTTAATAGATGGGGTGAAAAAGTATATGAGAAAAAAGGGTATTATAATGAATGGGATGGAACAAATATGTTTAATTCTTTTTCTTCAAATAATATTCCATTTTTATCAACACTTGATGCAAGCCCTAAAAATACAGTTGGAAACAAATTACCAGAAGGAACATATTATTATATAATAGATTTAGGGGATGGTTCGGACATTATAAAAGGGTATGTTTATATCAAGAGATAGTTAAATTCAATATTCATTTTTATTCAAAAAATTAGAATTTATGAAACTTCTATTCTACATTCGCGTTAGGAAACTGGAAGAAATATTATAGTTTTCTAAGTTTTTATAATTATGAAATATTTAACAATTCTTATTTTTTTTCTATTTCCAAGTTTTTTATTTGGACAAGACACTTCGTTGAGTTTAGATGAATGTTTACAAATGGCTTTATCTAATAATGAAAACTTGAAAAATTCTTTTTTAGAAGAAAATGTATCTAAAATGACAAGCAGGGAATATCTATCTGTTGGTTTTCCTCAAATTCAGTTTGAAACTGGTCTTAAATATAATTTTGAAATTCAAAAGAGTCTAATTGATATAAGTAAATTTATGCCTGGGGTGCCTGAAGGAACTGAACAAGAAGTTTCTTTTGGTCAAAAATATGATGGAATAATGGACTTAGGTATAAACCAAATGATTTTTAATGGTTCATATTTTGTTGGTCTTGCAGCATCAAAAGCGTTAATTGAACTTTCGGAAAAGCAAACTGTTAGAGCAAAAGTTGATATAATTGAGTCTGTTAAAAAAGCATATTATGTTGTTCTTAATACAAAAGAAAGACTCAGTCTAGTTAATTCTAATTTAGATAGAATTGAATCCTTATTAAATGATACAGATATTCTTTACCAAAATGGGTTTGTTGAAAAATTAGATGTTGATAGGATAAAAGTATCATTCAATAATTTAAACGCTGAAAAAATTAAAGCTGAAAGATTGTATGATTTAAGTCTATCGGTTTTGAAATTTCAGATTGGATTTCCAGTAAATGATAAATTATCAGTTAAAGGATCAATTGAAGATGTAATTTTATCTGTTAATGAATATGATATACAATCTTTTGATTATTCAGATAGGATTGAACATTCTATTTTGAATACAAATAAACGTTTGAAATCATATGATTTAAAAAATAATAGAAGTCAGTTTTTACCTCAAATTTATGCAAACCTTAGTTATGGATATAATACATCTAGCTCTGAATATGACCTTTTTTTTAATTCAAATAGATGGAAAAATTATGGGACCGTTGGTTTACAGGTTATTGTTCCCATTTTTGATGGATTCAATAAAAGAAGTAAGATCAATAGATCTAAAATTGTTGTTCAACAGGTTGAAAACCAAATTAAATTTTTAGAAAGGTCAATTGATTTACAGATAAATCAAAATTACATAGAACTCAAAAATGCAATTGAGTCATTAAATGTTTCAAAAGATAATTTAGTTCTTGCTAACGAGGTATATAATGTATCTGAAAAAAAATACAAAGAAGGGGTTGGCTCTAATTTAGAGGTTTTAGATTCAAATAATGCATTAAAAACAGCTCAGACTAATTATTATAATGCTTATTATCAAGCAATTATTTCAAAAATTAATTTGGAAAAAACTTTGGGTATACTTAATTAAATAAAATTATTATGAAAAAAATACTGTTTTTACTTACTGCTTTAATATTTTCTTGTGAAAATCAATCATTAGAGAGTAAAAAAAAGAAAGTTGATCAACTCAAAAATTCATTAGTTGAAATAAACTCGGAAATAGATGAATTAGAAAAAGAAATTATTGAACTAGATTCAAGTTTTATTCAAAATAATTATGAATTAATTTCTACAATTAAACCAATAAATAAAGCTTTTATTCATGAAGTTGAATTGAGAGGAAATGTCCAATCAAAAAAGAATATTTTACTAGTACCCGAAGTAGTTGGTAGATTTAAGAAAATAAATGTAAAAGAAGGACAAATTGTAAAAAAAGGAGAAATTCTTGCTTCGATCAACTCTGATTTAATTCAAAATAACTTGGAGGAGATTAAAACAAACCTGAAGTTGCTTGAAACCATTTATCTTCGTCAAAAGAATTTATGGGAGAATAATATTGGTTCTGAAATTGATTATTTAAGAGCAAAATCTAATTTTCAATCAACTAAAAGTAGGTATAACTCTATCAAAGTTCAAGCATCAAAGTTTAATATGTTAGCTCCTTTCACTGGAATTGTTGATGATGTTTTAGCAAAAGAAGGTGAAATGGCTTCTCCATCCATGCCCTCATTTAGGATGTTTAATGATAATTATTCATATATAAACCTAGAAATAGCTGAATCATATAATAATTCATTTAAAGTAAAAGATTCAGTAAAAATTATTTCTAATAATATGATTATAAATTCTTTCATTGAATCTATTAGTCAAGTTATCAATCCAATTAATAGAACATTTTCAATTGAGGTAGCTATACCCCAAGAATTAAGCGAAACGGTAAAACCTAATCAAATCTTAACAGTTAAACTTGTTGACTACAAAAATAATAATGCAATTACTATTCCATCTAATATTATTTATTCAGATGATAGACTTAATTATATTTTTATAGTTGAAGATTTTGATGGAAAGAAAATCGCCAAAAAAATACCAATTTTAATTGGAAGATCTTTCAATTATTATACTGAAGTTATAAGTGGATTGAAAGGAAATGAAACTGTTATTGATAAGGGTTCGTCTGAAGTTATGGATGGTTCTTATGTTATGATTAAAAACTAAACTAAATGATCAAGTATAAAAAAGGAGATAAGGTTATTCGTCAATTTGGTTTATCTAATTTTTCTTTAAAAAATAGAATAACAGTTGTTCTTTTATTAATAATGCTTGTTATTCTAGGAACAAGAGCTTATAATAACTTACCTAAAGAAAGTTATCCTGAAGTAGAGCAGTCCTCGGTTTATATCGGAACACCATATCCAGGTAATTCACCGACAGATATAGAAAATCTTATTACAAGACCTATAGAAAAGGAATTGAATACCATTTCAGAGATCAAAGAAATAAGATCAAATTCTATTCAGGGATATTCAACAATTGTTGCAGAATTTGGTTCAGGTATTGAAATTGAATATGCTAAGTCTAAAGTAAATGACGCAGTAGATAAAGCAAAAATAAATCTTCCAGCAGATTTACCTGCTGAATCAAGTGTTTATGAAGTTAGCTTTTCAGATTTTCCTGTTATGAGTGTGACACTATCTGGAAATTATTCTTTAGAAAAACTCGAATCTTATGCTGAATTCTTAAAGGATGAACTAGAAACTATTTCTGATGTATCTAAAGTTTCTATTGCTGGAGTTGAAGAAAAAGAAGTTTCGATTAAAGTAAATCCTTTTGAGTTGGAAGCTAGAAATCTATCTTTTGTTGACATTGAAAATGCTATTTTATATGAAAATATTTCTGTTTCAGGCGGTAATTTATTGTCTGATAATATTAGAAGGTCAGTGAGGTTATTAGGAGAATTTAAATCTATGGATGATTTTAGAAATATAATTATATCAAACAAAAATGATAGAATAGTATATTTAAAAGATGTTGCAAAAATTAATTTTGGATACAAAGAATTTGAAAGTTATTTCAGACTTGGAGGCAAACCTGTTGTAGCAGTTGATGTTGCAAAAAGATCAGGAACAAATCTATTATTACTTAATGATAAAGTAAATGATGTTATTTCTAAAGTTAAGTCTCAAATTCCAAAAGATATAGATATTATTATTGTAAATAACCAATCTAGAAATACCAAAGAACAAGTTAGTACATTAGAAAATAGCATTTTTAGTGGTGTGATTTTGGTAGTATTAGTTCTCATGTTTTTCCTTGGCGTAAGGAATGCACTATTTGTTGGTCTATCAATACCACTTTCAATGTGTATTTCTTTTCTTGTATTTCAGATATTTGGTATTACTGTAAACATGATGATACTATTTTCACTAGTTATTTCCTTGGGACTTTTAGTAGATAATGGGATTGTAGTAACTGAAAATATTTATAGGTTTTTAGAAAAAGGATATTCAAGAATAGAAGCTACAAAATTGGGTATTGGAGAGATTGCATTACCTATTATTACATCAACAGGCACAACACTTGCTGTATTTGTTCCTCTTGCATTCTGGCCTGGATTGACTGGAAAGTTTATGAGTTTTCTACCAATTGGTATTATAGTCACTCTATTATCATCTTTATTTGTTGCTCTTGTTATTAACCCAGTTTTGATTTCATATTTAATGAAAATCGAAGGAAATGGTAAAAAAGATAAATCTAAATACATTAAAAACTCACTGATTTTATTTGTTTTAGGGATTTTTTCGATTTTAATTTTAAAAATTAATTGGATCGGAAATATTTTTATATTTATTTCTTTATTCATTATTTCTAACTACTACATATTTATACCTTTATCTAGAATCTTTAGAGATAAATATTTAAAAGCATTAGAATATAGATATAGTATACTATTAAATTATTTGTTAACTGGCAAAAGACCATTTTATGTTATTATTTTTTCTTTGTTTTTATTAATAGGTACATTTCAACTTATTAACTTGTTTCCACCTAAAATTTTATTTTTTCCTGAAAACAGACCAAACTATATAAATATATATATCGAACTTCCAGTTGGCTCAGATATAGAGGAAACTAATCTTTTTACAAAGAAGTTGGAGAAGCAAGTGGATGAAATACTAATTGATTATAAAGATATTATAGAAAGTGTTGTGACTTTTGTTGGAAAAAGAACACTAAATGAAAATGATCCATCTGCCCTTTCTATGAGAGATTCTCCTAATAGAGCTAAAATAAAGATTAACTTTTTTGATTTTGAGCAAAGAAAAGGTGTAAATACAATTGAGGTTCTTGATAAATTAAGATCTAATGTTGAAAGTTATCCAGGTGTAAGTATCACATTTGGTAAAGATAGAAAAGGACCACCAGTCGGGGGTGAAATTAGTATTGAAGTTTCTGGCCCAGATTTTAATATTTTGATTGGTCAAGTTGAAAATATGAGAAAATACATTAATGAAGCAAATATTCCAGGTATAGAAAAATTAGTTTTCGACCTTTCAACAAGAAAACCAGAAATTTTAATTGATTTCGATAGAGATAAACTAAGAAGATATGGTATGTCAACCGGTATGCTTGCTAATGAATTGAGGACATCTTTATTTGGAAAGGAATTATCAAAATATAAAATTGGAGAAGATGACTATAAAATACAATTAAGATTAGATGATGAATTTAGATATGATATTGATGCATTACTAAATAAAAACATAACTTTTAGAAATCAGTCAAATGGTAGAATTTATCAAGTTCCAATAAGCTCATTTGCATCTATGAAAATGTCAAATACTTACAGTTCGATAAAGAGAAAAGATCTCGACAAAGTTATTACTATTTCATCAAATGTTACTTCTGGATATAACCCTACAAATGTAAATTCTAAAATTGATATGGCCTTAAAAAAGTTTCCTTTTCCAAGTGGATATACATATAAATTTGGAGGTGAACAACAAGAGCAAGAAGTTGAAATGGCCTTTTTATCAAATGCTTTTATGATAGCTTTATTTTTAGTATTTATAATAATAGTAGCTCAATTCAATAAAATTATAACCCCATTAATAATAATGTCGTCTATTATATTAAGTACAATTGGAGTGTTTTTAGGTCTACTTGTTTTTAAAATGGATTTTGTTGTGGTAATGACAATGATTGGTGTAATTTCATTAATTGGTATTGTAGTTAATAATGCTATTGTATTAATAGATTTTATTGAATTAAATAGAAAAAGAAAAATGCTTAAATCTTCTAAACTTGATTTAAATGATATAATTGAATGTATATCTGATGCTGGTAAAACAAGACTAAGACCAGTAATTCTTACTGCTCTAACAACCATATTGGGATTAATGCCATTAGCAATTGGAATGAACTTTGATTTTGTAAATTTCTTTAAGTTTTATGAAATAAGTTTCTACCTTGGGGGTGATAATATGGTATTTTTTGGTCCAATTGCTTGGGCAATTATTTTTGGTTTGTCGTTTGCAACTTTTTTAACCTTGTTAGTTATACCTTCAATGTATTTAATACAGGTTAAATTAAATAGAGTTTTAGGTTTATCATAACTGATGGAAAGAATAATTTTTTTATTTTTCTTCACTTTAATTTCAATATTTTTTGACATTTATTTCTATCAAATTGTAAAAAAGTATAATAAAAATAAGTGGATAAAATTTTTAATTCCAATCTATTGGTCTTTTACAATTATTACTATAACTAATTTTTTTCTTTATGCATTTCAGTTTGAATTAGGTTATTATTATAAAACAATCACATTTAATATTATTATAGGAAACTTTATATCAAAAGTTTTATCATTACCATTTATACTAATAGATGATTTAAGGAGATTGATAATCTATATATTTAGAAAAAAATCATCAAAATCAAGTAACAAAATATCAAGATCAAAGTTTCTAAGTATTTCTGCATCCCTAGCATATGGATTACCAGTTACCTCACTTACATATGGTATTTTATCTAATAATGTTTATGATTACAGGATTAAAAGAAGAGAAATAAAATTAAAAAAGCTGCCTATCACTTTTGATGGTATTAAGGTATGCCATATTTCTGATATTCATGTAGGAAGTTTAAGAAATAGATTAGCAGTTAGGGGAGGTATAAATATGATAACCAGTGAAAAACCTGATGTCATATTTTTTACCGGAGATTTAGTAAATGATAAAGCGAAAGAACTAATTGGTTGGGGAGATGATTTGTCAAAAATAAATGCTCCATTAGGTGTTTTTAGTGTCTTAGGTAATCATGATTATGGTGAATATACAAGTTGGGGAAATGAGAGTAGTAAAACCAAAAATTTTAATGATTTATTATCTGCTCAAAAGGAATTTGGTTGGAATTTACTTAGAAACGAAAACACAAAAATTTCCGTTGATGGAGAATCAATTAATATTATTGGAGTAGAAAATTGGTCAGCATCTCGAAGATTTCAACAATATGGAAAACTTGATGTAGCATATGATGGACTTAATAAAAATGAGTTTAAGTTATTAATGTCTCATAACCCATCCCATTGGAATGCACATGTAACTAGTAATTTTAAGGATATAGATTTGACACTCTCCGGTCATACACATGGCCTTCAATATGGCATTGATATTGGAAAATTTAGATTAAGTCCAGTAAGATTAGCATACAAACAATGGGCAGACCTATATACTATGAAAAATCAACACATATACGTGAATAGAGGATTTGGATTTATGGGGTATCCTGGAAGAGTTGGTATTTTACCCGAAATAACTATCTTAACTTTAAAAAGATCTTAATTATTAACCCACGTTGATGATGAAATATTTATTTCTACATCTCTGTCAGGTATAATTTTTAAGGATTTGTAATTGGTATTATTTTTGGAATTATAATCTCTATGACTATTATCACAAAATGGCATTTTTTTACTTAGTCCACACGTACAAATACTATATTTTATTTGTTTTTTTAATTTTATTTTTTTCAATTTCTTACTTTGAATGACCAAGTAAAATAAAATTCAGAGACAACAGTACCATCTTTCATTTTACCTACTGTTTTGACTTTTGTTTCAACTCCTTTTTTAGTTTTAACAGCTTCATCTACAGCTTTAAAAACCTTTTCTCCCTCATCACACTTGAAAGTTAGATTTCCAGTTGCTTTTTTAAAATATTTTGAACTCATTTCTGTCACTATTAGCGCAATTGATTCTGAATAACCTTTTGTAGCTAAGGTTGCTAATGAAGCTGTTGATAATTCAGCTCCCATTGATTGAACAGCAAAATACATGGACTTGTAAGGGTTTTTATTTTGCCATCTATAATACCATTGAAATGGCAAGTATGTGATACATTTTTTTTCAGATATTTCTGTTATTCTCATTCCAGAGAACCATCCCATTGGAACATTAAACAAAAAATATAAAGAAAATAAAAAAGGATTTTTCCATTTTTTACTAAATTTTTTTTGATGCTCATTTAATGTTTCCATAAAAAATTAAAGATAATTTAAAATTTTTTTTATACGAAATTGTAATAAATAACTTAAACTATAATTACCAAAAGAATGCATACAAAAACGTAGTAATCAAAAGAACTACAAACGCTGGTATATTAAATGAAGAATCTGTTTCAAATAATTTTTTAGATATATTAATACTTTTTGGATCGTCATTATTTCCCTCAACGAAACTAATTAAAAATATAATTAAGGAAGTAGCTAAAAATGTTATTCCCATTTGATGCATAAATGGAACATCATTTATAAAAATTGGTAATGAAGACCAACCATTTGGGGCAACCTTAAAGTACATTGCTACATGGAACTGATGATGATGGAGATTCAATTGTTTATTCTCTATCTCATCCATTGGATGATAATCAACCT
>MDSZ01089838.1_pt1 | contig 12053 bp, 16 predicted proteins | sample 811201 | NCBI WGS metagenome assembly MDSZ01 (sample SAMN05326647, study PRJNA326480) | marine metagenome | isolation source: seawater | place: Indian Ocean: North | collected 2010
ATGCAACATTTACACAAAAAGAAACAGAACAAGTAACTTCAGTTCTTTCTAGAGCTGGTAAAGTATTTAATAAAGTAGACAGCGCATTACTAAAAACTATTCGTGACGACGAAGAGTTAAGACAAAAAATTAAAACATATAATAACACTTATGTAAGAGCAGGTACACCTTTTCCTTCTCCTCGAAAACATACAGCAGGATTATATGATTATATTAATAATTGGTATGACAACGAAATAGAAAAAAAGAAGACTGAAAAAGGTAAAGCAACTTGGAAAGCAAAAAGAGACAGTATTATGTCAAAGGTGTTTTCTAAGTCAACAGAATTAACCACTATTTTTGAATTAATGAATTTATTAGTTCTTGCAAAGTCTATGGTAATCTATAAATTAAATAGAGCTAGTGCATTAGGTACTTTTATACGTACTAGAAAAGGTTATCACGTTACTAATCAAGAAGGATTTGTAGCAATAGATAGACTTGGTAAAGCAGTAAAGATTGTAGATAGATTAGAATTTTCATATAATAACTTTTCGCCTGATGTATTGAAGGGATGGCAATAATGTTAAATTGGTTAAAAAAGATTTTTGTTATAGAAGTTAAAGGTGATTTATCTAAACACAGACTACATTCTCACAATTATGAAGACTGTTGTATGTAGATAGTTTTCTTCTTATAAATATACTTAAAGTAAGTCTACGGAAAACCTTTGAGGTAACATGAAAAAAGCAGTTATAGGATGGGGTCGTTTAAACCCCGTGACATCAGGACACGAACTCCTTATTAACAAGGTGTTATCCGTGGCAAAACGAGAACGTGCAGAACCTCGCATGTATCTCTCTCACACTCAAAACGCAAAGAAAGACCCTTTACAGTATCGTGATAAAATTGCGATGGCTAAGAAAGCTTTTGGTCGAGTTATCAAACAGTCTACTTCGCGTACTCTCATTCAATTAATGCAAGAACTTCAAAGAAACGGCTTTACAGATGTTGTAATGGTGGCCGGTTCTGATCGTTTGCGTGAGTATAATACTTTATTAAATAAATATAACGGTAAGGATTATACTTTTGATTCTATCAAAGTAGTATCTGCTGGACAACGTGATCCTGATGCTGATGGTGCCTCTGGTATGTCAGCAACTAAATTACGTCAAGCAGCTATGAAAGGTGATGAGAAGTTATTTGCTAAAGGTGTACCTTCCAAATTAAGTAAAGCAGATACAACTAAATTATATAAGTTAGTTCGAAAAGGTATGCTTATTGAAGAATTAGACAACCTTATTGTAGAGAATAAAGATATGTTAGATATTACTGAAGACGACATTACAGATATTGAACTTCAAGAAATAGTTGATGCGTATGATTATGATGAGGAGTATGATCAAGAGACAGTTGAAGAAGAAAATTTATTAGAAAGAGCTCCTCTTACTTTACAACAACGCATTAAGAAAGCAAGAGTAATGAAACGTCTTGCTCCTAAATTAAAAAGAATGCGTGCTATTAAAAAGTTTAGAATGGCAGATGCTAAAAAATTACAGACAAGGGCTCGTAAACAAGCGAAAATGATTTTTCGTAAAAAAATGGCTGGTACAAAAGGTGCTAACTATAATAAACTATCACCTTCTGAAAAAATTAATATTGATAGATTAGTTGCAACAAAGAGTGCAGCTATAGAAAAATTAGCTAAACGTTTACTTCCAAAAGTACGTAAAGCAGAAATAGCTCGTATTAGACAAGCACGACAAGCAAAGAATGAATCAATAGAAATATTAAACCAAACTACTGAAGAATTTTTAAATAAAACATATAATGATCTATTTACTGAAGGAGCATTAGATCAAGCGAGAGCAGCAGTAAAGAGAGAAAAAGATGCAGATAAAATTAAACATGATCGAGCGCTTGATAGAGCACGTATGCAAGATGCTAGAGCAAAAGTTCGAACAGCAAGAGCCAAAAACCAAGGTGTAAGTAGTAGAACATCTTCAAAACCTGCAACTGAAGAGGTTATAACAGAAAAAAATAAACCTAATAATCCTGCTTTATGGGCTAGAGCTAAAGCAGCTGCTAAATCTAAGTTTGATGTTTATCCAAGTGCATATGCTAATGGTTGGGCTGTTAGATGGTATAAGAAGAGAGGTGGTACTTGGAGAACTGTAAAAGAAAATATAGATGAAAAAGGTATAAGATCTTTACAAATAAAAGCAGAAAAAAATAATATTTCGTTTGAGGAAATAAAAGAAATATATGATATTGGTTTTAGTGAGTGGAAACCTGGATCAAGATCAGAACAAATGTATGGTTTTGCAAAAGTAAATATTCACTTAGCTAATTTAAAAGAAAAGAAACTAACACCAGCTGAACTAAAAAAAAGAGAAGAAATAGCTAAAGCGTTAGAGAGAGAAAATCCTAATATGCCTATGGATCAAAAAATGGCTATTGCAACTGCTACAGCAAAGAAAGCAGTTGAAGGATTAGATCAATGGTTCGGCAAAGGTAAAAAAGGTGATTGGGTTCGTGTAGGAACAGATGGAGAAATAAAAGGTGATTGTGCTAGAGAACCAGGTGAAGGTAAACCTAAATGTATGCCTCGATCAAAAGCACATACAATGTCTAAAAAAGATAGAGCATCAGCAGCAAGAAGAAAAAGAGCAGCTGATCCAGATGTAGATAGACCAGGTACAGGTAATAAACCTATAAATGTTTCTACTGATAAAAAGACAGTTAAAGAAGCTAAAATGTCATCAAAAGAATCTTTATCTGAATGGGAGCATAAAGACTCAATTAAAATAGCTGAGATGTTAATAAAAGAATATGGTGAACCAGACGAAGTAACAGAAACAATGCTTAAGTGGAACAAGCTAGGAGATTTTGGATCTGGTGAACAAGAAACTTTTATTGTTGATGAAAGTATACCACATGACTTTCCAGAGCCACATAGAGACTTTTTATATACAGTTAAAAAAATAAAAGTGCCTTCAGAGTTATTAGATACATTAGGACACGTAACAGGTAGTATAATATATGATGGTTTAAAAGAAACAGTTACAGCAAGGTGTGGTAGTTTAAATGCTAATGCATTAACATTAGGTTTTGTAGAAGATATCGTAAAAGGTAAAGTATCTTCTAATAATGCAGCTGCTAAAAAAGAATATGCTAAAAGAATAATGGAAGGTCCTTTTCCAGGCTGGTATACTGATAAACTAAAAAAGTATATGCCTGAAGGGTATCAAGAACATATGTGCGGTTGTTTAAATACAGAAAATTTTATGGATGGAAAAAATCCAGAAAGAAAAGGATTAGCTAAGCGTTCAGGAGTTGATACAAAAGCTAGTATTAGTAAGTTAAGAAAAATAGCTAAAAATAGTACTGGTGAAAAAAGAAGAATGGCTCATTGGCTTGCAAATATGAAATCGGGGAAGAAAAAGAAATGAAAAATTATAGAGAGATAAAAGAAGATTTAATTGACGATTATTGCGAGTCATGTAATCTATATGAAGATTTAGAAATAACCGAAGCAGAATATAAAGGTAAAACGGTAAAATTAAATGATCCAATTCGTACTTCGGAAAATCCTAATAAAAAGTTTAAAGTATATACTATGGGTCCTAATGGTAATGTTGTTGTTGTTCGTTTTGGCGACCCCAACTTATCAATCAAAAGAGACGATCCAGCTCGGAGAAAATCTTTCCGTGCCAGACATAACTGTGACAATCCTGGACCAAAACATAAAGCAAGGTACTGGTCATGCTATCAATGGCGTGCCGGGGCCAAAGTAGACAACTAATGGAGAAGAAAATGTATAAATCACTAGAAAACGCTATCCGCGGCGTCTTCACAGAAGAAAAGGCTGACATGGGAGATGTGCAAGATCTTCTTCGTAAGACTTTAGAAAAAGAAGGTGGGGCTGCTGGACTTGGAGCTTTAGAAAAAGCTGTAAAAGATCATAAAGGAGTTAACGTTAAAGACGTTCTTTCAAAAATGTCTGACGTAGCATTACATAAGCATGGCGACTATTATTTAAAAGAAGCAGCAAGTGGAGATTGTGAATGCACTACTGAAGAGTGTGACTGTAATGAACCTATTTGCGTAACATGCGGAAAAGAGCGCGATGTGGTTCGTGAGGGATCTGATGATCATATTATTATGCAGCTTAGAAAAGCTCAAGATGTAAGAGGTAATAAAGAAATTAAATTTAGAAGAGGATCAGCTAAAGTAGATCCAAGACATATTGATAAAATTTTAAAACTTCATAATCATCCAGGTATGAAACCTAATGATAAAAGGAAGCTTAGAATTATGATTTCTAAGTCACCTCAAGATCTTGCTAAAGTTGCTAAGGGAATTAAAGAAGATACTACTACATTAAATTATATTGATTATAATGTAAAGACTATTAGTGAGGAATTTATTCTTAGTGAAGCAGTTAAATTAGATCGATTCAAAAAAGCTAATAGAGGTAAAGGTCCTAATCCTCGTCAAGTAAGTATGTATGCTTTTACTACAAAAAAATCTGGTGATCCAAAAGATAAAGAAATGACTATTATTGATAAGCCGATGAAACTAGCTGACGCTGGTAAAGAAGCTATGAAAAAATTAAAGTCTAAAACTGTATATGTTATGGAGGCGGACGAAGTAAAACCTCATATGATGTACGATCCTAAAACTGGTAAAGGTGTAATGGCTAAAGATAAAGCCGATCACGAAAGACTAGCTAAAAAAGGTTATGTACATGATAAACCTGAAGTAAAAGAAAAATTTGCTAATGCTGCACAGCAAGCAGCAGTAATGGCTAAGCTAAAGAAAGATGGTAAGTATAAAGAAAAAAATGAAGCATATGATGAGCCTCAAGGTCAAGCTAAAAGGATGTCATCACCTTTGCAAAAAGCTCGTATGGATAAAGAAAAAGCTGATCGTGACCGTGATGGTAAATTAAAAGCAGGTATTGGTGCTATGAAAAAAGCAGGTAATGCTAAAGCAGATGCTGAAAAAGATGATATGTCTAAACGTTTACAGTCTAGAGAAAAAGAAAAACGACAACATGATCTAGCAACAAAATCAAGACAAAAAGGTGATTTAGAAAAAGCTAAAAAACATGATGATATAGCAAGAAAAGCTGTAAACGAAAAAACTAGATTAGATAAAATTATAGAATATGCTTTGAAAAAAGAAGTAAAAAGTGCTCCAAAAGGGTATCATTTTACTAAGAGTGGTCAGTTAAAAAAGGGTGATGCTGATGTAGACGGTGATGGAGGTGAAAAATTAAGATCAGATCCTCTAGATAAACGTAGAAAAAAGATACCCCCACTACCCGAAAACGATAAATAAGTTTAAAGAAGCTAATAATTGGAGTAAAACAATGGCAAATAGATTTGGAATTTCAGACGATCTTATAAAAACTGTAACAGAAATTACATCTGAGAGTGTTAGTATTAATAGACCTTTTGGTTTAACAGAAACTAATAAGAATGATAAATCAGATGATGGTGAAGGGCTAGATGCTGTTCAACCTAAAGCTGTTAAAAAGAAATTTAAAAATCGTAAAGATAAAGATATTGATAACGATGGTGATGTTGATTCATCAGATCAGTTTCTTCATAAAAGAAGAAAAGCTATCTCTAAAGATATGAAAGGTAAAAAGGATAAGGTAGTAACTAATCCTAAAGATGATTTACCTGAAGAAAAAAATGCTCCTTCAAAAGAGAACGGTGGTATTGCTCATAATTGTGCATCACATGTTAAACATGCAACATATGGAGAGGGCGTCTGTATTGAAGGTCAACATACTATAATTGAAACATCACCTGGTGAAGGTTTTGTCACTCATTATGACGTTGACTTTAACGGTAAAATAGTAGAAGATGTTTCAGTTGATGATCTGGAGATCATTAAAGAAGCTAATCATATTCATTCCCAAAAGAAGCATATGAAAAAAGAAGGGAAGATGAAAGCTATTGATACTGAAAGAAAAGAAAAAGAACGCCTAAAGAATGAAGCAAGAGGTGTTGCAGACGGAGCTGTTGATAAGCACAACTGTGCTACTCACGTTTATCACGAAGAGTGGGGTGACGGTAGACCAGTTCCAACAATGCATGCTGATCCGGATGAATACGGTTTAATCGAATGGTATGATGTAATGTTCGAGCATGGTATCGAGAAACACGTTCTTACAAAAGAAATGAAAGTAGTTAAATCATCACATCACGGTCACGCCAAAAAAGGAGGAAAAAAATAATGAGCGCATGGGGAGACAAAGACGACGTAGCGTCACCAGGTACAGTTGCACTTAGCGGTTTAACTGTCACTGGCACAAGTACATTTTTTGCTAATAACTTTACAGTTGGTGATGTTATTACTATAGCTGATGCAGGCGGTTCTGCTGTAGTTGGTGCAATTGCAAGTGCAACATCTTTAACACTAGCAAGTAACACTGAACTTACAACAGGTACACTATCTGGTAAAGCTTATACAGTAAGTGAAAAACCTGTTATCGTAGTTGATAACCAAACTGATTCCGATCAGGTTTATGGTGTAGCATCTGCAGAACAGACAGCTGATCAAACTAAAGTAGCTAATGATACAGTTAACAATAGAAATATTGCTAACACAGCTGCTCACGCTGGTTGGGTCAAAATAGGTGACATATATACTGATTCAAATAGTCAGGTTCGTAGAAAAACTGAAACTCTTGTTGCAATGTCAACAATTCAGAACGACGCTGATGACGATACTGTATTAGCAGACAGTTAATAATATTTAATTATAGGAATGAAGAATGGCTGATAAAAAGATAACAGAGCTAACTGCTCTGACAACGCCAAACCAGAAGGATTTAGTATATGTTGTAGACGATCCTACTGGTACACCGGCATCTAAAAAAATAACTTTACATAGCTTATTTGGTTCTATTCCAGCTAATACGTCTATTACTGGCACATTAGCTGTATCAGCTAATTCTGTTCTTAGTGGATCTAAGACAGCTGTTAACAATGGTATTATTCAACTGTCTACAAAAACAACTGTAGCAAGTAACAATGCTACAACAGTGCTTGGGTCAGCTGATAGACAAGGTAGCATATTTTGGGACTCAGATTACCTATATGTTGCAACTGCCAACAACCAAATTAAGAGGGTGGCCCTTTCGGTATTCTAATAAGAAAAAAAATATAATAATGATTGAAAATTTGACTGAACAAAATTATGCTTTATTTGCTGCTAAGAGTTATGATAATCCAAGTTGTATGGATGTCTTAGAATTTCAAGAAGATTTAAATAGAATAAAATATATAAAAAGACTATTTAAACGATATGATGAAAAAGGTGATTTGAAAGAAAGATTAATTATAAATCATTTAGTTGTTATCTATAATGTATTTGAACATCAAAATGCTACAAGAATGTTAGCATTTAAATTAGATGATTATTTACATTTGTTAAAACCATTTTTAACTTATCTTGGTTATTGGCCAGTTACTATAAATGGTATTAATGGTGTTAACATAGATACAGCAGGTATTCCTTTAGAGAGTACTATAGAAGAACGGTTAAGGCATCTATAATGGCAAACAGAGTAGTAGATTTATATATTATATACCAGATTATTAAACGTATTGGTACTCCGTTTGAAGATACTGAAGCGTTCAAAGCTGGATTAATAGATAAAGACGGTAAAAAATTAAGAAAAGCAAGATCATCAGAAGATAAAAAAGCTTTAACTTATTTTGATCGCTTCGTTTTTAATATCAAAAGATTATTAGCAAGAGTAGGACTGGGTAGTAAAATGTCAAACTACGCAGCCGCTCTTTTTATGTTAAAAGAATCTCAAAAAGGAACCTTACCAACTGATGAAGAGATGTTGGAAGGAATTAATCGCGAAATAAAATACTTAAAAGAAAATACAGATATAACATATAAAGAATTGTTTCTTGAAGATGCACCAGCAATGTCTACAGGTGCTGCAGTGGCGGGTACTGGAGATGATCCAGTACATTGGAAAAAACGAAAACGCGGTCGACCAAGAGTTAATGGTAAAATGATTGACGGTGTTGCATACATAAGAAGGATGAATAAAAAACGAGCTGAAGAAGCCCGTAAAACTAATGGGGTGTAAATAGAATATGAGTAAAATGGACCGGCTAGTAAAAATGGCCAAATTATCACAATGGGCGTATCAGACAAGAGCAAAAGCATTACCAAAATTTAAAAAGTTAGGTTACACCGCAGCAACACTTTATGATATTGATGGCGCACAAGCTTATGTTATAACTAATAAAGAAGAAGTTGTAATTGCATTTAGAGGTACTCAGCCAAGAGAAAAGAGTGACATCTATGCAGATTTACAATTCTTTAAAACAGATTCTCTAAAAGAAGGTAAAGTACATAGAGGCTTCCAAGGTGAAGTTGATAAACTGTGGGATAAGTTAACTAAAAAAATAAAAGATAAAGAAGTATATTTAACCGGTCATTCTCTTGGGGCAGCAATGGCAACAATAGCTGCAGCTAGATTAGGTAATCAAGCTAAAGGTTTATATACATATGGTTCACCAAGAGTAGGTAATAGAAAATTTATAAAAAATATAACTTGTAGTCATAATAGAGTAGTAAATAATAATGATGTTGTAACTAAAATACCATTTTGGATATTAGGTTTTAGACATCACGGACAATTGTTATATTTAAATTATTATGGTAATATTAGAAACGCAACATGGTGGCAAAGGTTTAAAGACGGGTTTAGAGGTCGATGGAGAGCTCTGAAAAAAAAGCAGCCTTTTGACGGAATATATGATCATAAGATGACCATGTATACAAGGGAGCTAGAAAAAAATGCCAATACTATTTTGGGCAGTTAGTGCTATATTAGGAAGCATTCTTGGGAGTGCAACTTCAGCTTGGTTTGAAAAAACCGCAATGGGTAGATGGTTTTGGCAAAAAATAGATGCTACATATAATTGGGCTGCAAATCGTTATGGGTTAGAGATATTAAAAGCTGAAGATAAGTGGCGAAAAAAATATCCTAATGTGGCGAAAAAAATGAACGAACTTGAACAGAGAATAGAAACACTAGAAAAAGGATAGGTTTATGTCCGCAAGTAATTTTGACAATTGCCTCTCAATCATCTTACATCACGAGGGAGGTTATGTCAACCACCCTAAAGATCCTGGGGGTATTACTAATAAAGGTGTAACAAAAGCAGTATACGATAAATGGATAGGAAGAGAGAGCACCGTTCAAGAAATGAAAGATCTCTCAGAAAGTGATGTTGGTCCTATCTATAAAAATAATTATTGGGATAAATTAAAATGTGATGATTTACCCGATGGTTTAGACTTATGTGTATTTGATTTTGGAGTTAATGCAGGTCCAGGAAGATCAGCAAAATATCTTCAAAAGGTAGTTGGTACAACAGTTGATGGTGGTATTGGTCCTAACACGTTAAAAGCTGTTAATGATCATATCAGTGATGTTGGTTTAAAAGAAACTATAAGACAGTTTCAAGAAGACAGACAAGGTTATTATGAACGGCTAAGTACGTTTGATACATTTGGTAGAGGCTGGACTCGTCGAGTTACTGAAACTACCGATATGGCAATAGAAATGATATAAGGAAGAAAAATGTTGAAACTTTACGCAATGTTGTTTATAATAGGTATATTAGGTTCTACAATCTATGGTGCTTATTGGTATTATACTGATACACAAAACCGTTTAGCGACATTGCGTGAAAACAATGCTAAGTTGTTAGTTACTAATCAAATGAATGAAGAGACAATAGCACAACAAAAATTACAAGCACAACAAAACGAAAAAAGATTAGGTGAATTACAAGCCTCACTTCAAGAAGCAGAGCGCTATGGTGATGAATTAAGAGCCACTCTTAATAGACATAACCTTACAGAACTAGCTCTAAGAAAACCTGGGTTAATACAGAATAGGATTAATAATGCAAGCGATAAATTATTGGAAGAGATCGTCGGGGAAACTACTCCTAGTAAGCCTGACCCTAGTACTCCTTAACGGGTGTGCAGCTCTAAAACCTGAAAGAGAAATAGTAACTGTAACAAAAATGGTTGCAGTAGATATTCCATTGGCTCAAAAACCAAAACCTGTAAGTTTAATTAAAGGTGAGTTTTATGTAGTTAATGAAGAAAACTATGCAGAGTTTCTAGAAAATTTTAAAAAGAAAAACGGTCAAGTTGTCTATATTGCTATGTCTGTAAAAGATTATGAAAACCTTAGTATCAATATGGGTGAACTGAGACGTTATATTAATCAACAAAAAGAAGTAATAGTTTATTACGAAACTGCCATTAAAGAATCTAAGGATAACATAAATAATTCCAGTAATTAATTAACCAGGAATCAGTAATGGCTCAAAAGAAACTTCAAAAAGATAGTAACTTCAATAAGTATGATTTAGACGGAGATGGAGTAGTGAGTGACGAAGAACTAGCGCATATCGAAAAAATTGAACAACTCGAAATGCAAGAAGAAAAAGCAGACGCACAAAGACGTATGGCATGGATATCTCTTGTATCTATGATTATATTTACTCTTTTAGTTTTCTTACCAATTTTCCCTGATTCAAGAATTAACGCATTAGCGGATTTGTTTGGACTATTTTACATCGGTATGGCCGGTGTTGTAGGTGCTTATATGGGTATGACTGCGTATATGTCGAGGAAGTGACATGCCCCAAGCTAAAGATGTAAACACTGAGGTTGAACTCCTCAAGAGAGATTTTGCTCAACTAACCGCTGTTGCAGAAAAATTAGACGTAGCAATAGACAAATTATCTTCTGTTGCTACAAGTTTAGATCGTATGATCGCTGTTCATGAAAATAGATTAGAATATCACGATCAAATAGATAAAGAACTATTTACTCTTATAGAAGATAGACGCAAAGAAGCAAAAGAACAATTTCAATCTTTACATTCACGTGTAAGTTCAATGCGTGATGATTTTGATGATCAATTAAATACTAATACTCAAAATGTAGTATCTCTATTACAGGAACATACTAAATCAGAACAAGCTCATCATGATGAAATGGCAGCGCGCTTAGATAAATTAGAAAAGTGGAGATGGTTAGTAATGGGTGCTGCTGTAGCATTTGGTTTTCTTTTTTCTCAAATGGAAATAGTAGAAGCCTTTCTTAATTAATAGTTGATTTTCAGAACTAAAAATACTATAATAATGTAAATTGTGATGGGTATATTATGTCTGAATATATTGATATTAAGTATGTGAATCTTCTCTCTCCTAGACTAGACCGTTTCAAAGTAAAAACAAATAATCCTTTTACAGCAAACTTCAGATGTCCTATCTGTGGAGATTCTAAAAAAAATAAACATAAAGCTCGCGGGTATGTATACGTGCGCCGAAATGGTGTATTATACAAATGCCATAACTGTGGTTATGGAGCATCGTTAGGTAATTTTATAAAAGAAGTTGATCCACATCTCTATAGTCAGTATACTATGGAAAGATATAAAGAAGGTAATGTAAGACAAGCTCATGCTAATGTAACTAATCTTATGACCTTTGAGCAACCTGTTTTTAATAAAAAGAGTATATTAGATGAATTATGTGTACCTGTAAGAGGTACGCCTGCTGAAATATATTTAAAGAAAAGAAACATACCGGAAAGTAAATGGAACGGATTATATTACGTTGATGATATAGAAAAACTAGAAAAACTATCATCTCAATATGAAGGTCGAATAGTAGGAAATGAAGGCAGATTAGTTGTCCCTTTCTATAATCGAGACAATGTATTGGTAGGTGTTACTTGTAGAGCATTAGGAGACGAAAGGCTACGCTATGTCTCAATAAGGATAAACCAGGATTCACCAATGGTTTATAATTTAAATAAAGTAGATATAACTAAACCTATCTATGTAACTGAAGGACCTATAGATAGTATGTTTTTAGATAATGCTGTTGCTGCTGGTAATAGTGATCTAATTACTCTAAAAAATATACTACCTTTGGATAAAATGATTTTTATATTTGATAATCAACCAAGAAATAAAGAGTTGGTTAAGATTATGG
>MDSZ01070417.1_pt1 | contig 12052 bp, 14 predicted proteins | sample 811201 | NCBI WGS metagenome assembly MDSZ01 (sample SAMN05326647, study PRJNA326480) | marine metagenome | isolation source: seawater | place: Indian Ocean: North | collected 2010
ATAATCATTGGTCTCTTGTTCACGCTGAACGCAGTGATCGGATAGACTGTGGAGCACGAGCCGGGATTTGCACCCGGGTCCATGGATCTGCAGTCCATTGCATAGCTGCTCTGCCACTCGTGCTGCGCCTTTCCGAGCTATCCCTCTCTCTTGAAGGCTGTCCGTACTTCACGGAATACCTTCATTGGGAGGGATGGGGGCTCGGACTCTATGCCTAGGGTGTCATCAAGGTTTGAGGGACTGGGGGTGGGGTTTGCTCCTTACCTACAACCACCAGGGCCTGGAGTAGTGAGATGGACGGTTGGGGAACCTGGTTTCGATACCCCATCTCAGGTTGTTAATGCTGCAATTGATGGGTTAAAACAAGGGAAGACGAAATACACACGAGGGGCTGGGTCGATGGATCTTTGTCAGTCTGTCGCAGAATATCTGTCCTTGCACCATGGGATTGAGGCCTCTGCGGAGGATGTAGTGATTACTCCAGGAGCGAAGCAGGCTCTTCTATACTCATTTCTGATTACCACAATGCCAGGGGACGAGGCAATACTACTTGCTCCCTCATGGGCATCTTACGAGCCTATGCTCGAGTTCATTGGAGCCGTTCCCGTCCACGTTCAGGTCAGAATGGACAATTTTCATCCAGACATGCAGGCCATTCGAGATTCTATTTCAGAAAAGACGAGGATGATTCTAATCAACTCTCCATGCAACCCAACTGGGGCCGTGTTCACTCCGGAGGAGATTTCAGAAATCGTTGAGATAGCAATAGAGCATGATCTCTGGATAGTATCAGATGAGATATACGGGAGAATGGTTTGGGTCGACTGGCCGCACGTTTCTCCAGCAACTATACTTGGTGGAAAGGAGAGGACAATTGTGGTCAACGGATGGTCCAAGTCCTGGGCTATGACAGGAATGAGAATTGGTTTCCTAACTGGTCCAAGAGAGGCTGTAAAGGCTGCCATTAAGAGTCAGGCAAACTCTGCTTCCCATATTCCAACTTTCATGATGGATGCCGCTAGAGTAGCACTGGGATGCGATGATTCGGTGGAAGCTTTCAACAAGGAATATCTGAAAAGAAGGGAGTTACTGACACAGGGCTTGGATTCCATACCAGGAATTCGCGTTCCTGAGCCAGAGGGTGCATTCTACGTGTTTGCAGATATATCTGGGACGGGTATGTCTTCCATTGAGTTCGCAGATGGTGCATTGGAAGCAGGGGTTCAACTAATTCCTGCTTCCTTAGTTTCTGGGGGAGAGGGTTTCGTTAGAGTCTCTTACGCGGTCGACGAGGAGTCGATTCACGAAGGTTTGTCTAGGCTCAGATCTTGGCTGTCCCAAGAGTGAGTTTGAAATCTTAGTCACTCGACAGTGAATCGTGAACGAAGCTGGGCCGGCTGGTGCACACGTACTGTTAGACTACGTAGATTACGTGTCTCCGGTAGAGGAAGATGGGGAATGGGTTCTGGCAGTTCTGAGAGACTCAGCTAGGAAGTTGGGGGTGTTGGAAGTCCACTCTCACGTGGAGTCATTCGATGGGTCGAGTAGCCCACCTGGATTCGCTTCCGTGGTGCTAATTGACGAGAGTCATTTGAGTGCTCACTGCTATTCCGACAGAGGTTTATTGGCTATTGATATCTTCACTTGTGGTAATCATGACCCCGATAGTCTTGCAGATTTTATTCATAAAAAATTGGTTTCAGAGATTCCAACTCTAAGGATTGTGTTCAGGCATCGAATTGAACGTTTCAGAGGTGATTAATTGGGAATCAAGGACTTTGTTGATAGTCATTTCAAGCACTTCAATGCGGGTGAGCTTGCTCGGTGCTGCAATTCTCTAAATGGGTTTCTATCCGATGGTGGGAGGTTAATTGTGACTCTGGCGGGTGCAATGTCTACTGCCCAGATTGGCAGAAGTCTCGGGCCGGCAATCAGACATCAAAGAATTCACGCGATCTGCTGCACAGGAGCGAATCTGGAGGAGGATCTTTTCGGCCTTGTATCCCGCTCTGAGTATGAAGAGATTGGAAATTGGAGAGAACATCGGGGTGAGGACGATGCTGCACTCGCCGAGAGAGGATTGAACAGAGTTACTGACGTTGCAATACCGGAGAGTTCCATTACGAAGATTGGGTCCAAGTTGATGGAACTGTGGGAGGAAGCGGAAGCAGTGGGAGATTCACGTTTCCCACACGAGTATCTCTACGATCTTATCCTTCATGGAGAATTGGAATACTCCTCACCAAAGGAGTGGTCTTGGTTGGTTGCAGCAGCGGATGCGAACCTCCCGCTCTTCACACCTGGCTGGGAGGACTCAACGCTTGGGAACCTACTTGCAGCGAAGGTTCTCGATTGCACTTTGAAGAGTAATGAGATTGTAAGAGGGGGGCTAGATGCTATGCAATCGCTGGCCGACTGGTATACTGAGGACGATTCACCAACGGGTATTCTTCAGGTTGGTGGAGGGGTCTCCGGAGACTTCGCCGTTTCAGTAGTTCCTATGTTGAGGCAGGATGCAGGAATGGATGTTCCACTTTGGTCCTGGTTCGGACAAATATCGGAGTCAAGACCTTCATTCGGAGGTTACTCTGGGGCTCCCCCGAATGAGAAAATTAGTTGGGGAAAGATAGGAGTTGAAACACCCCAGTTCGTTATTGAGTCAGATGCAAGCATTGTTCTACCAATATTGCTCTCCTCATTAGAATAGACTGGAGTAAGGGATATCTGATTCAGATATTCGGAGCAATTGATTGTACTTTGATGTTCTATCTGAGCGTGCCGGTGCTCCGGTTTTGATCTGTCCAGCGTTGACCCCTACTGCTAGGTCTGCGATTAGATCGTCTGCGGTCTCTCCCGACCTATGGCTAATTATTGTCCCGAATCCAGCATCCTTGGCCATTCTAATTACTTCCATAGTCTCGGTTACTGTTCCAATCTGGTTAAGTTTGATGAGTATGGCATTTGACGCTCCTTCCTCAATTCCTCTGCTAAGACGTTCCGGGTTAGTCACGTATAGATCGTCTCCCACCACTTGGACTCTACTTCCTTCTCTATTGGTGAATTGAATCCATGACTCCCAGTCATCCTCTCCGAATGGGTCCTCAATAGAAACTATTGGATATTTATCTATCCAACTGGAGTACATCGTTCCTAGTTCGGAGCCTGATAGATGCTTACCCTCGATTTGGTATGATCCTCCTTGGAAGAACTCCTGAGCGGCTACGTCTAGAGCAATTGAAATCTGTTTACCCGGTGAGTATCCCGCTTCTATGATTGCGTCATTAACGTACTTCAGCCCTTCCTCGTTTTTTGGTAGATTGGGGGAAAACCCCCCCTCATCCCCAATACCGCGCAGAAGATCTTCTCTGTTTAGGATATGCTTGAGAGAGTGGTAAACCTCTACTCCTGACCTAAGTGCTTCAGAAAAGTTATCGAACCCATGAGGGACAACCATGAATTCCTGAATATCTACGTTAGAAGAAGCGTGAGCCCCCCCATTTAGGATATTCATCATCGGAACTGGAATGGTTACATTTTCTCCTGAAGAAATGTGGGACCAGAGATTTTCCTGGGATGCGGATCTAAGACACGCTAGAGAGGCTCCTAAGATTGCATTAGCCCCCAGTCTTGCCTTGTTTCTTGTCCCGTCCAGTTCTATCAGAATTGAGTCGATGGAAGCCTGATCAGATGGATCTTTTCCAATTAGTGCCCCTCTAATCTCTCCATTCACATTGTCGACAGCTCGAAGAACACCCATTCCCATCAATCTCGAACCCCCATCTCTAATCTCAACAGCCTCATAAGTTCCAGTACTAGCTCCTGATGGTACAGCAGCACGGCCTCGGAGGGATCCATCTACATGACAGTCCACTTCTACTGAAGGGTTCCCCCTAGAGTCTAGAATTTCTCGAGCCGAGATGTCGCTGATAGCGGCACCCATTGTTACTTCGAACCGCTTCCGACTTCTCAAGGTAACGCAATCTGTCCTATGCGTTAAGCCAACTCAGCCATCTTGAGACTTTGCTCTGAATATCTGGGACTTCTAGTTCGGAACGACAGTTACACTCCCAGCAAAGTTGCTCGTCTTTAGGGGATATTGAGAAGAGCTCGGCCTTCATGAGGATTCCATCGGCCTCGTTAAATTTTGTCCGATTGTCATCAACAAAGCAGTGGATGAGGTGCTTTGGATAATGGTGTATTCTCCCAGACTCCGGACAGCAGAGGATTGCGCTATTTTTTAGAAAAATTAGAGAGTTTCCCGAATCATTATCAATTTCGTGACCTACTATTATTGATTCATTTAGCAAAGAAGCGACGTCGACATTGTACCACTGGGAATATGAATGTGGCATATTCATGCTAGAGACATCGTCCAGATACTCCTGAATTCTGAGTTGGTAGACCGACTCCTCATGGCCCATGAAAGCTCAACTCAAGCCATCCCATTTGAATACAACCAAATTATCCAAGAGTCGATTTGTCTCAATAATGGAAAATATTATGTCAATAATGGGTGGAATATATCAAGAAACATCCATAAATAGGATTTTTTTCGGATTTTTTCATGCGAAACGTCGATTCTCTGGATAGGGCCATTCTTTCTTTTCTTAGAGACGCTGCAAGAGCCCCCTTTGTCGATATTGCAAAGTCTGTGGGCGTTACTGAAAGGACCGTCAGAACTCGGATTAAGAGGCTTGAAGAGGATGGAATAATCAGGGGATACACTGTAAGGGAGGCGGGTATAGGCCTTACAGCATTGATTAGGCTTAAAGTTGGATCGGGGACCGAGATTGGTTCCTTGGCTGGTGAGTTTTCAGGATGGGGTGGTGTAGAGTGTGTATACGAAATCAGCGGTGATGCTGATTTGGTTGCTGTTGTTCACGTGGATGACACGGTTGCGCTTAGAGACATGCTTGACAAAATGTGGCTTGCAGCGCCTGGGGAAATAGACTCCACACAAACTGAGCTGGTTCTAGAGCAGTACTAGTTTTTGGGCTTTGAGAGAAGGTACCGGAAATATCGTATCCTCCCATTCTCCAGTGCTTGGTAAATCGGGGTTCCGGGTACTCCTCCAAATGTCTCAAAGCTCTTCCTGAGGGATAATGGTGCGCTCTTTCGAATCATTTCCCTCCTTCCTTGGTCTATTTCTCTCAAAGCGTCCGTGACGTTTTTTGTCACTTCTTTGCTTGAATCTATGAAGAACCCGGAATTGAGGAATTGGTCGTGCATCTTTTCCATTGATTTCTGATCCCTCATATCCGTCCAACAGAACTTTCCTCCCTTTCTTAGAACTCTGAATACCCCCTCGAGGAACGCTGGAATATCTCCATAGCAATGAGATGACTCGACATTGTAAACCACATCGAATGACTCGTCTTGGAAAGGAAGATTCTCTGCATTGCCCTCCATGAATGTCAGATTTTTCTGTGGCGAGTACCACTCAATACATCGACTTACTGCCTTTTCGGAATAGTCAACAGCGACTAGTCTTTTTGGGCTCATGGTCCTCGATATCCAACTTGCTCCTCCTCCTCTTCCGGAACCGACCTCGAGAACCTCCTTCCCTTCGATTTCAACATCTCTGATGTTCATATGATACAGCTGGATGAATAGTCTATCCGGCTCGTCTTCTTCAGAAAGATCTGGTGGAGAGTCGTCTTTGAAACCATAATTCATAAATCTGAATTCAGGATCTTTCTGAGACCTAGCCATTCTCTGATAAAGTGATTTCCACATTCGGCTCCTGATTCTAGGAGGTGAAATTCTCATCATCATATAGAACAATCTAGCGGGGATTCCCATTCCCAAAATAGCACCTAAGCCTTCCATTTAACAGAACAACCGATGCTATCTGTTCTAGAGACAGATATGGGTTCTCCAGAAATCATCTGCTCTATTGCATCCTCCAACTCGGACGTAGTGGCATGAGACGGGTCCCTAGGGGAGTCGTCAAGTCTTCCTCTGTAAACTACTTTGGCGTCTGTGTCAATAAGATAGAACTCGGGCGTCCTCTCAGCACCGTATGAAATAGCTACATTCTGTGAAGAGTCGTGGAGGTATGGGTATGACATTCCCCTTTCAGCTCTCTTTACCATGTTTTCCCAAGAGTCTGACTCATATTTTATAGGGTCGTTTGAGTTGATTCCTGCGAATCCTAATCCCATGCTTCTTGCTCTCTCTGCTACAGCCTCAATTCTGGGTTCTGAGCCTACCACATAGGGACAATGGTTGCACGTGAAGAAGACTACTGCTCCATTTTCGCCCATTATTTCTGAAAGGGACATGTTTTCTAGCCCCGAGCTTTGGTTTGCGTTTGGAAGATTGAAATCCGGAGCTCCCGATCCCGGTTCGACAGGGTCTGACAATTGCATAACGTCGCGATTAAGTTCGTCCTGTTCAATCCTTTGGAATAACCGCCTCCCCTATAGTCGGCTTCTGCTCCCTGCATTCCTCCAATCGTCTTCGGGCGAGTCTGTTCTGAGAGTCCACATCTAGCACCTTTCTCCAAGCGATTGCAGCCCTTTCCGCGTCCTCTCCTTCGTGAAGAATGGCAGCGATTCTTAGCCTTGCATCAATATGCTGAGGGTCTGTGGAGGCTGCCTCCTCAAAGTCAGACAGTGCTTCTTCGGATCTTCCGAAGTCTAGGTAAAGGAGTCCTCTCTGGTACCAAGCTTCAGAGAGATTTGGATTAGTCTCAATTGCCTTATTAAGTGGCTTCTCTGCTTGTTCAGACCTCCCCATTGCTATCATACAAGTACCTAGGTGAACAAGTCCTAGAGGGTGATTCTGATTAATTATGAGCAAATTCCTTAGTTCCTTCTCTGCAGAGTTCCAGTCTCCCTGGTTCATGAGAATCTCGGATCTCCTAAGTCTAGCTAGTTCATGATTGGGCCTAGCTTCCACTAGGTAATTTGCATCGTCTAGTGCCATTTCTAGATCGTCACACAGCAGGGCTGCAGAAGACCTGTTTAGCCTGGAACGAACGTGGTCTGGTTGTATCTCCAATGAGGCGGTGAAGAAATTCTTAGCCTCTTCTAATCTACCTAGCCTTGCTGAAATAATGCCTCGGATGAATGGAACAGTGGAGTTGTTCTTGAGGGTAGTCGTCGCCTCAAGTGACAAGGAGTTTGCTTGCTCCAAATCACCCATATCGATGCAAAGCTGGGCTTCCTCAAGAGGGATTGATGGATGGCTGGGGATTAGTCTCCTAGCCCTGACTAGTGCTACCTCTGCTTCATCAAATGCTCCTTGATACCTTAGTGCTCTGGCCCTACCCAACCAAGCTATTCCTGATTCTCTGTCGATTTCAATCGCCTTCTCAAAAGATACCAGGGAGTCTATTACGGCCATTGTATCGATCTTTCCTGTTTCGTCTCTGTGCTTCTCGGATTCGACTAAACATAGTCTTCCTTTCATTACGTGCATTGCTGAAGAGTCCCAACACCCCTCTGGGGCTTCATCAAGTACAGCCTTTGAAGAATCTACTGAGCCTTTAGAAAGCCATAGTTGACTAAGGCTACTCCGGGCCTCGGAATCTCCAGGGGACTGGGAAATATGCTCCACTAAGACTTCTATTGCTGCGTCTGATCTACCGTCTTTATCTAGGATTTCTGATTCGATAATTGCCGTATACTCGCCTAGTGCATTTGCTCTTCTAAGGCATTTTATCGCTTCCTTGATGTTCTTTCCCTGGGCAGCAAGCAATCTTGCCTTCAAAGACCATGCTGGACCAAAATTGGCGTCTGCCTCTATTGCGAGATCAATGGTCTCCGAGGCGATTCTGACTTCCCCAATCATTAGTTGCTTGGCGGCTTTTTCGGTTAGCTTGGACACACTGTAGCCTGTTCCTGCACCTGTGCTGGAGTCGTCTTCTGCTTCTCTTGCCCTCTTCGCGATTTCTGAAAGTTCCAGATCCTCTTCTAATTGTTCCGAGATGACTCCTAGGGCTTCTAGCCTCTTGGTGTTTCTTTCGGTTCTCTCATCTTCCTTCCCTTCGAGTAGTATTGTTTGCTCTTGGAGAATTTCTACATCATCGGGAACAATAGCTAGAAGCCTTTCTAGTGTTCTGTCAAGCGAGTCTAGCTCCCCACTCTGTCTTTGGATCTCAGAAAGAGATCTAAGCGCAGACTCGTCCTCGGGGTCCAGTTCGTTGGCTCTTTGAAAACAATCGGCGGCCCAGTCGAACCTTTCCACTAGATGAAGCAACTCTCCTAGCCTTCTGTGCTCTCCGGCAGATAGTTCGATATCCTCTGCTTTCATCTCAGCTTCGGTAAGGATTGCTGCCAGTCTCTTGGAGAGTGGGCTTAGGCCAGGAATGGGGTCGGATCCCTCTACTTTATCTTCTGGATAGTGATTCAATAATGACTTGGTGGCATGACTTGCAATGGCACAAGACTCACTATTGCTGATTGGAATTCCTTGGTTGAACAAAAGAGATTCGGCAGACTCCAGTGATCTGTGAACACCCAATAGGTTGTGAACCTCGGGAGAATCTGAAAGGATTGTATCGACGCCTCTCGAAAGGAGGTCTAGCTTATCTGAGGCGTCGCTGAGATTTCCCTTGATCGAGCCTAACTTTACAGCCATTTTTTGATTGTATAACCTAACACTTCTATGTTTTATCCACAGTGCAAGAAATGCGATTGAAATTATCCCATATACAGTGAGCAACATCATCGTTGTCTCTTGCATCGGCCCGAGCGGACATGAGAGACTTTTGATGGCTTCTGCTGAAATATACCTCTTGGGGGTCATTAGTGACAGGTCGTAGTCCTGCCAGAAATAGCCCTAGTGTAAATCAGACTAAGTCGCTAATTGAGTACGCCTGTACCCCTAGTTTCAGAGATTGAGGTCCTATTGTTTTACCGACCACGTTGTTAATTCCGGCTCCAGAAGCCAATTCGTGTATCCTGTCCGTAACTTTACCGGAAAATACCAGTCCTTTGGGCCCTTCTGCTTTCCCAAGTTCTACCTCTAAATTTTTCGCGCTTATGGGGGATGATCCTGTTCCGTCTTCAAGGACAATGACTGCTTGATTCCTCTTTAGACCATCCATCATAGAAGCCCAGGACTTTACTTCTTCGGATGCCACCAGAGATGGTTTTCCTTTGCCCACTGAGGCGTCGTCGTCCTTCTGAATTTCAGTCTGAATTCTAGCTACTGCTTTCGAGGCGGGCTCCTTCTGAGCTAGGCACTTCGTAACCACTTTTCCTTCTAGATGCTCGACCTCCCTACTCTGAGGCGCGAAAGCAACATGAGTAAGTGACTTACCAAGGGTTCCACTTATCTCCATCAGCAGAAGTCTGCCCCCTCTGTCACCGTCCAAAAATGCTGTGACTGTCTTCTTCTTGGAGGCTAACTCGGCTAACTGGGGTTTGATTCCAGAACCCATTGTAGCAATGGCATTATTTATTCCAAACTTCAGTAAGTTTCGCACGTCGTTCCTGCCTTCTACGATGATTATTGCATCGGAGTCCTTGACGTTAGGACCAGCAGTCATCTCTTCGTAATCTATCTCGGTGTCTAGAGTTAGAACGGCTCTTACTTCGTCTAGGATATTCTTTGATTCCCCACTTGCGGAATTCACAATTCCCAAAAGTAGCTGCTTTGCTCTATCGATTACATGGTCTCTCTTGGCAGATCTTACGTTCTCAATCTCTTTGACCTTGATTACCGCCTTGCATGGGCCAATCCTATCTATAGTCTCAAGTGCTGCTCCGATTACTGCTGTGCTAACTTGGTCTATGGATGAGGAAACCTCTAGAGTTCCCTGCACACGGCCCTTGTGGTTATTCAAGCTCACATCGACGTGTCCGATCCTTCCAGAAGACTGTAGCTTCCTAAGCTGGAGTCCCTCTCCAAGAAGTCCCTCCGTCTGACCAAATATTGCTCCTACGACGTCCTTTCTTGCTACGGTGCCGTCGACTCTGATAGTTGCGTGTATGACATATTTTCCTTCATTTGACATATTCTCATTCCTTCTTGCCTTTCGGCCCCAAACCGGGGCCTTGCCCCCTTTTTCGCTAATTTAGCGGGGGGTTCGGATGGGCGCAAAGCGCCCGCGAGTAGGGCTGATCAGCAATCTGTCGGGCGAGAGGGGGCTTCATGAATGCTACTGTTGGGTTTTTGATAGCCAGATTCCAGTCTTTCTAAAGTCAGAAGTTAAGTCATAGAGCCCCTATCGAAGGTCGTGGAAGAAGTAGTGAGCGACCGATCTATGGTATTCTTCAACGCTACTAGGCTGGCTCTAAGAGATGGGCAATTGTCTAACGGGGAAAAGAGGATTCTGGTCAAGTTAGCCCATGCTCTGAGGCTTCCTGAAGACGAGCCAAAGAAGATCTACGAATCTGTTTTGTCTGGTGACTACAAGACAATAAAGGGACAAGATATTGGTGGATCTGAAATGAGGCTGGTTTACGGACAAGTGCTAGAAGCCATGCTGATTCACACCGATAGGTCCGAAGACGTAATTGCACAGATTGCGTATCTCAGGATGATGTTCGGAATAGATGATTCAGAGCATAGGGCAATTGCTAGAAGCCTAGATAGGCAACTTGAGGAGATAGTGCACAGATCAATAATTGATGAATATAGAATGCGCTTGAACGAGTCTGTGGACAGCCTTCGAGAAGTTTTCGATAGTGTCAAAAAACTCACTAGGAAAGAGCATAGAAGATGAGTGGAGCGCGACTACTGGACGACTTCCTCGAAATGCAGACCAGAGGATCTCATAAATCACACAAAAAGTTGGCAAAGCTAGTAAGGGAGGCTTACCCAATAGGAGTTCCCGCGATGATTATGAAATCCAGTACGGACCGACTAGGGTCATCTGCAGGATATTCATTCCATTTGGGGACGCCCGATGATCAGCTTAGAAGAGTCGCATCTTGGATATTAACAATGACTGTGGACAATCAAATCGTTGTCCATAAGTTAATTTCCACTCTGTGGAAGAGGCATGGTAGGGAAGACGTTGCTCTAGCGGCATTGCTACTAGCCAATCTAGATCACGAAAACATAGGTACAGACCCGTGGGTTACTCTGAAATCTTGCATTAACGATGTTGAGCCTGCAGAAGCTCTACTGCTAAGTATTGAAGAGTTGTCAAGAAGTGGCCGGCCCCTTCCCAATAAAGAGGTGTTTTTCGAATGGTGCAAAGGTAGGCTAGTTGAGTCGCATCTGGCACTATTGTGTGTACATGTTGCAATCACGAAAGGAGTCGATATTGACCAAGAGATAATTGGTCTTATTTCCAGAGTGGAAATACCTATTGGAGACTCGTTATTGAGTCGAATTCGAGACATTGTATCCTCCAAAATAGAATAGAACTAATTCTTATCGTGTCCGCAATGTGGTTGTGGCAGAGCGTCTTCTTCCTTCAGATGACCCTGTTGCTGAGGAGGTCCTAGAGTGGACAATCAAGAGAGATGCTAAGGACATTACCCAGCTAATGGACTGGTTAGAAGACGCCAATTCTAGAAAGGACAGGCAGATGCTGATCAACCGGGCAATGGACCTTATGGAGGAGATTCTCCACGCAATGCGACGTTTAGATGACCTAAGGTGAATGAATGCGTTCCCTCTTGCTTGCTGGAGGCAGATCCTCGCGAATGGGATTAGACAAGGCAATGATAGAAATAGATGGGGAAACGATGTTTTCCAGAGTGGTAAACTCTCTTTCAAAGGCGGGTCTGGAGCCAATCAGAGTTGCAGTGGCCAGACCCGAAGATGTGGATAAATATGGTTCGACTATGGGGGATGGTTTAGACGTGGAATGGGTATTGGATGGCAGAACACATGCAGGTCCAATTGATGCTTTGGAAGAGTCCCTGCTGAATCATGCTTCCGACGGTATTGAAAAAATCCAAATTGCACCAGTGGACTATCCGTGGATTACTGAAGGTCTGTTCGAGTCTCTTGAAAATAGCTTAAGGAGTGAGGATGCACTAATCATGCCTCATGATGGGGAGAGGCCCCATCCCCTGCTTGCTCTTATTCGTCCAAAATTGATTCTAGAGAAGATTCAAGGAGATAGGCGTCCCCTGCATGTTCA
>MDSZ01106299.1_pt1 | contig 12052 bp, 13 predicted proteins | sample 811201 | NCBI WGS metagenome assembly MDSZ01 (sample SAMN05326647, study PRJNA326480) | marine metagenome | isolation source: seawater | place: Indian Ocean: North | collected 2010
ATTTGCTGAAAAGAATGTAACATTAATTTTTTTTTTTAACATTATTTATTAAATGATTTTTTTTAATTTGAGTATTTTTTTCAATATTTTTAAAAACTTTCTTACCTAATAAATTTTTAAACTTCTCTGCATTGAAATCGCCATTACCTGGTCTTCTAACCCAAATATTTTTTTTAGTTAAAATGGATCCTGCCTTAATATATGAGTTGCTAACAACCGAAGCAAAAGCAAAATTAGCAGTGTTTTTTTCCTCTTTAACTGGCTTTTTTTTTCCTGGAAGAGACATAAAAATTTCTTTAGATCCTAAAATTAGATCTTTTAATTGGTTTTTATCAATAGAAGCAGAAATATCTGGACCTACTCTTTTTTTTGAATCAATAAAATGTTTTTCAATAATTGAGGCACCTTTGCCTAGGGCTGCAAAACTGGTGTAATTGTTTCCTGTATGATCGGATAGACCAATAACGGCCTTTGGAAATATTTTTTTCATTTCATCTATTGAGTTTAGTCTTACTAAATTTGGAGGAGTGGGATATAGATTTGTACAATGCAACAAAGCATATGGAATTTTTTTGCTTTCTATTATTTTTACAGCTTTCTTAATACTTGCTATATCATTCATGCCTGTACTCAAAATAATTGGTTTTTTAAATTTACAAATATGTTCTATTAAAGGAAAGTTGTTACATTCTCCAGATCCTATTTTATAAGCCGGCACATTCATTCTATTTAATCTATTAGCCGCTTCTCTTGAAAAAGGTGTGCTAATAAATGTCATTCCTTGTTGCTTAACATAATTCTGCAAATTTTTTTCCTGTTCGTAGGATAATGATGAATTTGAAATTATATTATAAATATTTTCATTTGTATGAACTGGAATAATTTTTTTAGCTTCAATGCTCATTTCGTCATCTGGTATATGAGTTTGATGTTTTATGATTTCGGCACCCATTTTTTTTGCTGTAACTATTAATTTTTTTGCTAAAATAAAATTACCATTATGATTAATGCCAAGTTCAACGATAATTAATGGTGGATAGTTTTCGCCAATAAAACGATTACCAATTTTTAAAACAGGTTTTTTTATCATCTATATGTGATATTTTGCGGTATTTTTATAAAAAGAAATATTTTTTGGATCTTTGAACCAATCATAAGTTTCTAATAATGCCTTTTTAAAACCAGAGTAACCAGAAAATTCCGGTTTCCAATTTGTGTCTTTTATTATTTTTTTATTTGACCCCAGAAGTTTATGCACTTCACTTCTTCTTAAACGATCTTTGTCTGATTTTATAATTAATTTTTTTTTAGTGTTACTTTTTATAATGTCAATTACATCTAATATCTGAGTACTGTGTTGGGTTGCAATATTATAAACTTTTCCATTTGTATGATTAGAAATTAAAATGTTATACAAAGCTGTAACATTATCTTTTACAAATAAAAAATCTCTACTCGTTTTTAAGTTTCCAATGATAATTTTATTACTTTTAATTGCTTGAGTAATAATTGTTGGTATGACAGCTCTGAGTGACTGTCTGGGACCGAAAGTATTAAATGGTCTTGCAACTGTTATTGGCAGACCATGCTCTTTATACATTGTTAAGCTTAAATGATCAGCTGCAATTTTTGAAGCTGCGTAAGGAGACTCTGCTGATAACACATCACTCTCGCGCAGTATCTTTTTTCCAAGATTTAAAACATTTCCATAAACTTCACTCGATGATATTTGAATTATTTTCTTTATCTTATTTTTTTTTTCCTTGCATGCTCTGAATAAATTCAGTGCTCCATAAACGTTTGTGTCAACAAAACTTTGAGGATTTTTAAAAGAATAAGGAACTGAAATCATAGCCGCTAAATTCACAACAGCATCACATTTATCTAGGGCACTATTAATAGAATCGTAGTCCCTAATATCTCCATGTAATATCATTAAATTTTTGTCTTTAAGATTGTTAATGTTGTTAAGCCAATTAATGTCACTATTAGAACTATATCTAACAAACGCTTTAACTCTTATTTTTTTTTTAAGTAAAAACTCAACAAGATGAGACCCTATAAAACCTGAAGCACCTGTAACCAATACTTGTCTAATTTTTGACATATATTTTAAATTAATTTATATAAAGCGTTTAAATATTTAATACAACTTATAATAAAGTTTTATCAGTTTATCTATAAATATATCAAATGAAATTCAAACCCAATTTCAATATACCTTCCGAAAAAAAACTAATTTCTTATTTTATAAAACATGGAATTTTCAAAAATCAAAATGAAACTAAACTATTAAAGAAAATAAATAATCCATTTTCAGATGAACATATTACAAGAAAAAAAATTAAACAATTTGGGCCAGAGCTAGATGACTTGTATAGATTGCATCAAATTATTATTAAATATAAAAGAGTTACTATTCTAGAATTTGGAATTGGATGGTCGACAAAAATATTTGCGAATGCTCTTTTGTATAATAAAGATAGATATATTCATAAAGTTAGGAAATTGAGATTTAATAATCCTTTTGAATTACACGCAGTTGATAATTTTAATAATTATATTTCTTCGACTAAAAAAATACTAAATCACTCTGAAAATGCTGTTACAAATATTAAATTTTCACCTGTATTAATGACAAAATTTAATGGAAGAATATGTACAGAATATAAAAAATTACCTTTAATCAATCCTGATTTAATTTATTTAGATGGCCCCAGTTTATTTAATGTCAAAGGTAATATAAATGGCATTTCAACTGCTCATCCAGATTTTATGCCTATGTCGTGCGACATTTTGAAGATAGAAAGTTTTTTGAAACCTGGAACGATAATTGTAATTGATGGTAGAACATCTAATTATAGATTCCTTTTAAATAACCTGCAAAGAAATTGGATAGCAATTGAAAATTTTAAGCACGATCAATATTTTTTAATTTTAGATGAAAGACCTCTTGGAAGATTAAATCGTGAACAAATAAAATTTCATTACGGCACTTAGGAAATGAAATTAGAAACTAAGGCTAAAACTCTATCAAAAATAAAAGTTAAACATGCGAAAATTCCAAAATTGATTTTTTTTAATGTAGAAAAATTTAAAAAAAATAAAAAAGAATGTTTGACTAAAATCAAAAAAAAAAAATTTAATTCAAGAGTAATTATCAGATCCTCAACTATTTTTGAAGATAGCAAAAATCATTCCTTTGCTGGGTATTTTGAAAGTATACCAAATGTTGACCCAAAAAATTCTGAAGATCTTTTAAAAAAAATTAAGAAAGTAATCTCATCTTACAAAAAATTTAAAAATCCAAAAAATGAAATATTAATTCAGGAGATGATTAATAAGACTGAGATGTCTGGGGTAATAACTACATGCGCTTTAAAAAACAAAGCACCTTACTATATAATAAATTATCATAAAGGATCTGACACCTCAGCTATTACATCTGGTAAAGAAAATTCTGAAAACTATATATATTTCAAAAAATCACCAATTAAACCTAAAGACTTAATTTTTAAAAAATTGATATTACTTGCTAAAGAGCTTGAAACTAAATTTAAAAGCGAAAGTCTAGACATTGAATTTGGTGTTAAAAGGAAAAAAATTTATCTATTTCAAGTGAGACATATTAAAAATTCATACAATAATAATGTAAATATTGATGATTATAAGCTGGCTCTTAAAAAATTAGAAAAAAAAATTAAGAAATTAAAAATTAAAAGTAATCGTCTGATTGGTAATACTAGTTTTTTTGGTGTAATGCCAGATTGGAATCCAGCAGAAATAATTGGAACCAAACCAAAACCTCTATCTACATCATTATATAGGGAACTAATTACTGATCATGTCTGGGCTTTAAATAGAAAAGATTTGGGTTTTAGAGATGTAACATCAAACCATTTAATGACAAATTTTTTTGGAACACCATTTATTGATATAAGAGTTGATTTTAATTCATGGATACCAAGATTGCTTGATGATGAATTGGCTACAAAATTATTAAATTACTATTTAAATAAGTTTAAAAAAAATACAAACCTTCATGATAAAATAGAATTCGAACTTTTATTTACTTGTTATTCATTATCAACAAAAAAAAAACTTAACAAATTAAAAGAATATAATTTTGAAAATAAAGACATAGCAAAAATTATAAATAGCTTAAAAAATATTAATCAAAAAGTTTTTAACCAATTCAATTTTTATAAGAAAAATATTGAAATACTTACAAAAAAACAAAATCAAATTATAAATTCTAAAATGTATGAAATTGACAAAATTTATTGGTTAAGTGAAGATTGCAAAAGATATGGAACTTATAGTTTTGCTGGATTCGCAAGGTGTGGATTTATTGCGATAGAAATCTTAAATTCTTTTGTGGATGAAAAAATTATAACTAAAACTGATAAAGCAAAATTTTTAGCTGGAATTCAAACTATAACATCTGAAATGTTGACAGATAAAAATAATTTATCAAAGGAAAAGTTTTTAAAGAAATATGGACATCTTAGACCTGATACTTATGAAATTTCGTCAGAGAATTATAGAGATGGTTATAAAAATTATTTTAAAAATCAAAAAAAAAATAGAAAGACGCCTAAAAAAAATGATTTTTTATTTAATGCTTCACAGAAAAAAAAAATTGAAAATTTTTTAGTTCTTAACAAATTTGATTTTAATTTTTCTGAATTTATTAATTTTATTAAAAACAGCATCAAATTTAGAGAATATTCAAAATATGTTTTTACCAAAAGCATAGATCATATTTTTCAATTACTAAAAAAATTAAGCAAAAGGCTAAAAATAAATAATTCAGATCTAAGTTATTTAGATCTAAATACTATAACTGAACTTTATTATAATTTAGACAATCAAGATTTAAAAATTAAGTTTTTAAAAAATATTGAGAACAATAAAAAAATTTATGAATTTAATAAAAAGATAATTTTACCGGAAGTAATTTGTAATCCATTGGACATTTATTCCTTTTTTGAGAAATCAAATAAAATAAATTTTGTAGGCAATAAGCCTGTTTAACTTGAATTAGTAAAATATTCAAAAAATGAAATAAAAAATTTAAAAGGCAAAATAGTTTGTGTTGAAAGCGCAGACCCTGGATTTGATTTTATTTTTAATCATGAAATTGGTGGTTTAATTACAAAATTTGGAGGCGCAAACTCACATATGTCTATAAGATGTGCAGAATTAGGATTACCAGCTGCTATAGGAGTAGGAAATGCTATTTTTGAGAAAGTTTGCAAATCAAAAACCGTTTACTTAAATCCTATCTCAAATAAATTAGAAACTATTAAATGAAAATAATAGTTATACCGAAAATTATAATAAGACATAAAAATCAAATAGAATTTGCTGTAGAAAGTAAACTGATTAAATTTTTAAAAAATTGTTTTAAAAATTGTTTAATTGATATTTCGTGTAATTTTGAATTTAAAAAAAAATATAATCTAGTAATTTTAAGTGGAGGAAACTCTATTCTAAAATTTTCAAAAAAAAAAAATGATATTTACAGATCAAAATTTGATGAATATTTTTTTAAAAAAGCAATACAAACTCGAACACCTATGATTGGAATTTGCCATGGTGGACATTTTATAGCAATGAAAAATAAATTAAAACTTACAAAAGATGCAAGTCATGTTGGTTCTCACAAACTAAAAAATTTATCGAAAATAAATATTAAATTTAATTTTGTAAATTCTTATCATAATTTTAAAATTAATTTTTCAAAATCTAAATATATTCAAAAACTTTTTCTTGCAAACGACGAAAGTATAGAATGCTTTAAGGTAAGGAATAAGAAAATTGGTGGTGTTATTTGGCATCCAGAGCGTGAGACTAAAGGAATTAAAAAGCAAATTAATTTTTTTAAAAGTTTTTATTCCTACATTAAATAATATGCAATTAATTATATTAGCTTCTGGAAGGGGTTCGAGACTTAAAAAGTTAACAGAGAAAGTTCCTAAATGTTTGATTAAAGTAAGATCGAAACCAATATTAGATTATACATTAGAAAATTTTAAAAAATTTAATCAAACAATTATTTTAACTGGATACAAATCTGCTTTAATTAATAAAAAATATCCAAAATTAAAAAAAATAAAAAACAACAAATATTTATCAACTAACATGGTTTGCTCTCTATTTTGTGCAAAACAATTTATTCAAAAAGATATTGTTATTTCTTATGGCGATATTATTTTTGACGAAAAAATTATTGATAAAATGATTAAATTTAATTATTCGCATCTTCCATTAAACAGAGAATGGCTAAGTTTGTGGAAAAAAAGAATGAATGAAAAAAAAATAAATAGTGATGCTGAAAATTTATCAACAAAAAAAAACAAAGTAATATCAATAGGAGAAAAAATTATTTATAAGAGGCCAAAATTACAATTTATGGGACTTATAAAACTTAAATATAAAGATTTTATAAAGTTACATAAATATTATAAAAAATTGAATAACCCAAAAATAGATATGACAAACTTTTTAAATAACGCATTAAAAGACAAAATTATTAGCTTGGGTTACTTCGAAACATCACGATACTGGTTTGAAATTGATAATAATAAAGATAAAAAAATAGCAGAAGAAAATCTAAAAAAATAAAAATTTATTAGATTTTTTTGAATCTGTGACCAATTTTAACTGAAGAAATCTTTAAGCGCTTAGGCATCATATGGTTTGGCAAAGTTTTACTAAGAAAATATTTTAACTCTGATTTATCGATATTAAAATTTTTAATTGGTTGCACAATTAACTCTACATGTTGGCCCGTTATTGGATTGGATTTTCCTTGAGCTCTTACAAACTCTATGCCTTCAAATTGAAGAGCTACGCGTTCCACTTCAGAAGCTAAAAATTTAAGTCCCCCAACATTAATAACTTCATTTGCTCTACCCGTGATTTTATAAAAACCATCTCTCTCTTCAACAATATCATTTGAATTGTACCATCCTTCTTTATCAAAAGGACTTGCTTCATTTAAATAACCTACCATTCGTGTATTCGAACGAATTTCTAATATATTATTTACCACCCTTGTCTTAACACCCTCCCCTCCAATTTTCATAAAGAGGCTATTACGAGCTTTACTTTTTACGCGAACAACACCTAATTCAGTCATTCCATATGTTTGTCTAAAATCAATTTTTGGTAGTTGCTCACAAAGAGCATCAAGTGTCGGTTGGTCCATTCGCTCTGTACCATATGTGATAATTTTAAGGTATTTTGGAACTTTCTCTGGCACTAAACCACTTAAAAGCATCAACCTTAAAAAAGTTGGAGTGGTAGGAAGAACCTCAACCTTATGTAAAGCACATGTGTTTAAGATATCATCTACATTTCTAGATTTAGGAGCAACAACAGTACCTTTGTTAAACAGGGTGTGAAATAGAGTATTCAAACCACCAAGATGGTCAAATAATAAAAAATTTATTGTTTTTAATGTTGGACGAGGTGTTTCAAATCTTTTCATGTAAAGTGTTAGGTCATGCAAAATTGCCTTTGGGCGGCCCGTTGTACCAGTTGAAAAAGCTATTAAACCACCATGATTTTGCTCTCTTAACTTATTTATAAATTGATGACTTCGAGTTTGATTTAAACGCTTGATTGAACTGCCTTGTATTACAAAATCAACTAATGCTGTGTTGAAAAAATATTCATGTTGCAACTTTGTTTCATTGGTAAGAGGAACTATAATGGCTTTTTTTTCGATTAATTGAAGTAAAGTTAAAATTGATTTTGGATTAAAGTCTCCAATTAATGCAACTACATCTCCACTTTTTACCTCTGATAAATCAATTGATTTTTGTTCAATAATTTCTTTAAACCTGTATTCTTTATGAAAATGGATCAAAAACGGATAATCAAGTCCATACCATCTCTCTCTTAACTTTTCTAAAATTTTAATTATACACCTCCTAAATTAAGGACCTGACCACTAAGTGATGATGCTTTTTCATCCAACAGAAGTTCAACTAAATCACAAACATCTGACTTTTGAAATTGTTTCGGTATAATTTGTTGAGAAGTAATCTTTTGAATTTGAGAGTCTGTAATGCCTTTTAACAAATCAGTTCGTATTGGACCTGGAGCTATACAATTTACACGTATGTTAAAATCAGACATTTCTTTCGCAAAAGTTCTTGAAAATACTTCAACGCCCGCTTTAGATGCCGCATAAATTGACTCTCCCTTAAGAGCTAATACAACCGCAAGAGTTGAAAAATTAATAAAACAGCCTTTCTTTTGTCTAACCATTAATGGAGCAAATAATTGACAACAATAAATTGTTCCAACTAAATTAGTTTGTATTTGTTTTTGAACAGTAATTTCATCGGTAGTCACAGCCATATTCATTGATGCCACTCCAGCTGCATTAATAAATGCATCGAGAGGTTTTTTCATTTGTTTTACTTTCTTTGCAGCATTCTTTACTGATAAATATTGGCTCACATCACATTGAATATTACTATTATCTGAATTCTCTCCTGATCTTGTTAATCCAATTACATCTTCGCCTCTTTTAGAAAGACGTTCAACAATAGCTTTTCCTAAACCTCTGCTTGCCCCAGTAACTATTATCAAATTAAACCTCTGACTGTTTAGCAAATTCTTTTGCTAATGCATTGATATTTCTAAACATACTTCGTGATTTTGACATTGTTGTAGCTGATGTCCAATCAAATTCAAAACCATAATCATCAGCAATATCCTCTAAAGCTACGCACACTTCTACAAGCTTCATTGAGTCAAGTAAAGAATTTCCACCAATTAATTGCATTTCTTTTGTTACTTTAACCTTATTGCTCAAAATTTTTGCTACAGTTTTAATTACAATATCATTTGCCTCGTTTAATTTCATTTTTTCTTTCCATACATCTAACTAAAATCTCGTCAAAAGTATATAATTATTTATCTTCTATACTTTTATTAAAAAAATTAAAATATTATTTTTACAAAATCACTTGTTTATTAAAATTTTTTTTTTTTTTAAAAAAGTGAAAAGTTTATTTACACAATCTTCTTTCTTTCTCGTGGTGTCTATTTTAAGTTCATAATTTTTTGGAGTTTCAAACTTAATATCATGTCCTACTAAATTCTTAATATTATTTTGTTTGGCTTTTTTGTATAAATTTTTTACATCTCTTTTCTTACATGTGCTTAATGGACTCGAAATCCAAATTTCACTATATTTATTTTTTATTTTTTGTCTTGCTAATTTTCTTTGCTCTTGTGATGCATGATTTGCTGATACAATTACAATTACATTTATTTGCATTAAGAATTTAACTAAAGATATGCTAAATTTTGCTGATTTAATTCTGTCTAATTTATTATATTTTAGCCTCTGTAAGAACTTTCTTCTTATTTCATCTCCATCTAATACTAAAACTGGTATTTTGTAATACTTTAATTTTGACTTAAGTAATTTTGCTATTGTTGATTTACCTGAAGATGGATATCCTGTGAACCATAAACTGTGAGAATTTGTAATTTTATAATTCATCTTAAATAAGTATCTATATAATTTGCTAAAATTGTGTTCCCTTTTTCATTTAAATGTCCTCCATAGGCTTTGTCAGAATAGATAGAGTCACAATTATAATTTATCAATTTATTTAGAGGATTTATAATTTTTATCTTGTTTTTTTGACACTTATCTATGAATATTTGAAAATACTCACTTCTCGTGTTTTTTATATATTTTAAATCATAATAAGTAGGTACTATAACAAAATAACATTTTATTTTATTTTTTTTACAAAATTTTTTAATTAATTTGATAACATTTAGAGTTCCATTGGTATAAAAATCTTCCCTAAACATTTTTTTTTTATCCTCAAAATCAAAAAACAATCCACCAAGTAAGTCGAAATTTTTGTAAAACTTAGAATTTTCAATAAACTTAAAAGAAAATTTATTTTTATTTTTAAGGTACTTGTAAGTAAAAAAAAGAAGTAAAGATATTTTTCTTATTCCATAACTTTTTAGAGAAAATAAGTATGGTTTTTTCCACAAATATTTTAAAAATTTTTTTTTATAAAATATGTCATGATTACAAATTTTTTTTTGCAAGAGTTTTAAATCAAAATATTTTTTATTTCGAAACTTTGGAATTTTAGTAAATACATATTTTTTTTTTTTATTATCAAATAAAAATGCAGGTTTAAAATTTAAATAATTTCCAAACTCAAAATAATGTTTCCATAAGGATACATTCCTCCTAATAGTTTCTGGACCAAATAAAAAAATTACTTTTTTTGGTTGATCAATTTTTTTTTCATAATTTCTTTTAAACTTTAGATATGCTTGATCTAACCCATGATTTCCAACCCCAAAATTTCTAACATTTTTTTTTATTTTTTTAGATAAATTGTATTGCCAAGTTTTGTTATCATCTACATATCTGCAAAAACATAAACTATCACCATAGCTTGAAATATAATTGGAGGAATTTTTTATAACATTATTTTTTCTGCTCCCAATTTTGTCTATATAATATTTTGTTAATATCTCTTTATTTTTTTCAAACCTTATTTCGTTATTATGCGTATTTGGCTTATTGTTTGTTCCTAAAAGTTCATCATATAAGTAAAGAGAATGAATAAAAAACTCCTCTTTTGTATAAATGGGATTTTTATCTAGTTGTTCTGTTATTATATTTGTAATTATATTTTTTTTTGACCAATTATAACTTTTATCATATTTCATTCTTATGAAATCAACCCATTTTTGTAACTGGTATTCAATAAAAAAAACTAAAAAAAATCCTAAAATAATTATATAAATCATCTATGCTTTACTTAAAATCATTTACAAATTTACTCTCTTGATAAAAAAGCCAAATATATTTTAAAAAACGATAAATGTTTATTTCGTTGGCTCTAAAAACCATATTATACCTGAAGGATCTTTTTTATTTTTAACGGAAATTTCATCAACATTAATTTTTTTTGTTATTTTATAGGGTATTTTTTTTAATATATATTTTAATTCTTTTAAACTAAAGACACCTTGTCCTGATAATTGGTGAAATAACAAATATTCTGGCATAATAGAATTTAGTTTATTATTTCTTAAGATATCTAAATCTGGCTCTATAATCTCTCCTAATAAAATTTTTGCACCTGGAATTAAAAAGTTTATATTTTTAAAAAAATTAATTATAAAATTTTTATTTTTATTTGATATCTCGTGAATTATAAACCACATTGATATAATAATATTATTCTTATGTGGGTCATGATTTTTCAAAACCCACTTAGACCATTTTCTTATATCGCTTGCGTTAGACTGCAATAGTTCAACTTTTTTTTTCTTAAATTTTTTTTTTGTTTCCTGTAAAGCAATATTTGATAAGTCAGATCCAAGTATTTTTTTATTCTTAAATTTTTTATTAATTAATTCTAAAAAAAAACCATCTCCACAACCAAGATCACAAATTATGTCAAAATCATTTTTATTTATTAATTTTAAAGCAGGTTTAAAAAATTTTCTATAATTAGTGCTTCCACTGCCAAATATATTCTCTTCCCTGTCGCATTTTATTTTTTGACTTTTAAAATTTTTTTTTATTATACTGTCTAAATTATACAAATAATCCCTGTACGAATGGACAATGTTAAAAGATCCGCTTCTATTAAATATTTTTTTACCTAATTTAGTAAAATAAAAAAAATTACCTTTTTTTTTGACAAAACCAAGTCTAAGAAAATATTTAATAATAATTAATAAATAATTCTTATTTGTTTTAAATTCTTTATTAATATTTTTTTTAAAGAAATTCTGTTTTGCTAATGTTGCAATAATAGAAGTTAAAAAATAACCTCGGATAGAGGTTATTATTTGTTGTCTAACGTTAAGTTCCATAAATAATAAATTAATGTATATTAAATTTTCTAACTATTGATAACCTAAATGAGTCAAAATGAGTTAAATATTTATGATCAAAATGAATTACTATAAATAATTAAATATCTTATATGGTTTTTTAAAATTTTTTTCAGTGCATAAATCAAGCCAATTG